>AJXC01001878.1_pt1 | contig 24758 bp, 24 predicted proteins | sample 404948 | NCBI WGS metagenome assembly AJXC01 (sample SAMN02954314, study PRJNA77837) | marine metagenome | biome: aquatic; feature: Guaymas Basin Hydrothermal Plumes; material: sea water; isolation source: Guaymas Basin Hydrothermal Plumes and Background water depths 1600, 1775... ... | reverse complement strand
ATCTTGTGCTATCACGGAAAGCACTTATAAACAGTATTACCCATGGTTTACCGTCGATAAAGATGGCAAAAAATGAGTAAGTCAGTGGGTAATGTGATGTCACCACAAAAAGTCATTAATAATTTGGGCGCTGATATCTTACGCCTTTGGATTGCCAGTACAGATTACACTGGAGAGATGACGGTGTCGGATGAAATCTTAAAACGCAGTGCTGACTCGTACCGTCGTATTCGTAACACCATTCGTTTTATGTTGGCAAATATGCAAGGTTTTGACGCCAAGCAGCATCTGGTGAATCATGATGATATGCTAGATTTAGACAAGTGGATCGTGTCCAAAACAGCTGATTTACAAGTGCAAATTTTGCAAGGCTATGACGAGTACAATTTTCACCATGTGATGCAGTTGATTTTGAATTTCTGTACCAATGATTTGGGTGGGTTCTACCTAGACGTTATTAAAGACCGTCAATACACCACAGGGGAAGATTCACTGGCAAGACGTAGTGCACAAAGCGCACTTTATCATATCGCACAGGCGATGGTGCGCTGGTTAGCGCCGGTGTTATCGTTTACTGCAGAAGAGATTTGGCAAACATTGGAAGAAGAAAGTAGTGAAAGTGTTTTCTTGCAAGACTGGTACCAAGGTCTAAATGCAGGTTATGAAAATGATTCAATCGAAACTGCGCGACAGATCAACCCGGCCATTCGCAAACAAATGGAAGGCATGCGCAGTGATAAAATCATTGGATCTTCATTAGACGCCGAAATTGATGTTTATTGTTCAGATGAGATTTACCAATCACTATCCAAGTTAGGCGATGAGTTACGCTTTGTGTTTATTACTTCTTATGCTAGAATTCACCCTATTAGTGAACAAACCGATGGCTGTATTGAGGCGGGAGCAGGGGTAATGATTAAAGTTTCAAAAAGTGAGCATGAAAAATGCGTGCGTTGTTGGCATCACCGAGCCGATGTGGCCAGCCATGACGAACACCCTGAGCTTTGTGGTCGTTGTGTTGAGAATATTACTGGCGATGGCGAAAAAAGGATTTATGCATGAGAACGCTTAAATTAGATTTGGGTAAAAAGTCTTACCCGATTTACATTGGGCAAGGTTTACTCTCTCAGCCTAAGCTTTTAACCGAGCACATTAGTGGCAAGCAGGTGATGATTGTCACCAACACAACAGTCGCACCACTTTATTTAGCTCAAGTTAAATCCTTGCTGGGTGATTATCAAATTTCAACCGTTATTTTGCCTGATGGCGAACAGTACAAAACTCTGGACACTGTTAACTTAATTTTTAGTGCTCTATTAGAGGCGCGCTTTGACCGCTCTTGCACGCTCGTTGCTTTGGGTGGTGGTGTGGTAGGTGATATGACCGGTTTCGCTGCAGCAAGTTATCAGCGTGGCGTAAGTTTTATTCAAATCCCGACTACTTTACTCTCTCAAGTGGATTCAAGTGTGGGAGGTAAAACCGGCGTTAATCATGTGCTGGGTAAAAATATGATTGGTGCTTTTCATCAGCCAAAATGTGTGGTGATTGACGTTGATACATTAGATACGCTAGAGGATCGTGAATATTCAGCTGGCATGGCTGAAGTGATTAAATATGGCTTATTAGGTAATGTTGATTTCTTGCACTATTTGAAAAATAATATTGAAAGCTTGATGGCTAGAGATAAGAGCTTAATTATTGAAGCGGTGTATCAATCTTGTGAAGATAAGGCTAATATCGTCGCGCAAGATGAATTAGAATCAGGCAAACGTGCATTATTAAATCTGGGTCATACTTTTGGTCATGCGATTGAAAACAGTCTAGGTTATGGTGTTTATTTGCATGGCGAGGCGATAGCTGTGGGCATGTTAATGGCTTTAGAAATGTCTCAACTTGAAGGTTATTTAGCAGATGAAGACATTAATCAAGTTAAATATTTATTAGAAAAATCTAATTTACCAATCTCTATTAGCGGTAAAATTACCGCTTCTGATTTCATGGCAGCAATGTCAGTTGATAAGAAGGTGATTGATGGCAATATTCGCTTGATATTATTGAGAAAGTTAGGCGATGCATTTATTTGTGATGACTATCAAGAAGAGTCTTTAGCTCAGGTAGTTAATGATTTTTGCACAACAAAAGATTAAAAAAAGGACGCTATTTTGACTACTAAAAAACAGAAAGAAGAAACTTCTAAAGCTAAGGAAGCATCAGTACCAACCATTGAGTACTTAGAGAATTTAGTTACTAAAATAGATGAGCAAACAAGCTCTAAATTTGAACGATTTTTCTTGCCTGCATTGGCTGTGTTTAGTGCTACTATTATTGGCATGTTTGTCATTATTTATTCAATTACCCAAGACATGACTCGTCTTGCAAATTCAATGGACCCAAACATGGGTGGTAATATGAGTTCTATGGTTACTAGCATTGAAAAACTTTCTAATAATGTTTCGCAAATGACGTTGTCAGTTGCGCACATGCAAAAAAACTTTTTTCAAGTTAATAAGAGCATGGACATCATTGCTAGAAAACTCGATAATTTAGACGCTATCTCTACTGATTTAACTCTAGTTAGTGCCAAGATGGATGCATTGGAGCCGATGTTAATCAACATGGAAGAAATGAACAAAAACATGACAACCATGCAAGATTCCATGACTTGGATGCAGCGTGACTTATCCATCATGCGTGCTTCATTCTCTAAACCAATGAGTGTGATCAATAAGATGCCATTCCCGTTCTAAAAATGTCGTTAAGTCAAGAGCAAGTTAGTCAAATTGCTTATTTAGCGCGATTATCTCTTAGTAAGTCGCAACTTGAGAGCAATACAAAAGACTTGAATAATATTCTAAATTTAGCTGAGCAATTAGCTCAAGTTAATACGGATAATATTGAACCGATGGCACATCCACTGCACATGTCTCAACGCCTTAGGGAAGATAACGTGAGCGAAAAAGATCAATCAGAATTGTTTCAATCGATTGCTCCTCAAACTGGAAAAGATCATTATCTTGTACCCACTGTAATTGAGTAATATGCACACTAAAACCCTTGCTCAACTAGCTCAAGGCTTAAAAAATAAAGAATTTTCCAGTGTTGAGTTGACCCAGCATTATCTGGACCGTATTGAAAAATCAGATCTTAATGCTTTTATCACAGTAACTGATGAACTGGCATTGATCCAGGCTCAAGCAGCTGACGATAAAATCACTAAAGGTAATGCCAGTGTATTGACGGGAATTCCTTATGCCCATAAAGATATTTTTTGCACTCAAGGGGTAAAAACTTCTGCCGGTTCTAAGATGTTAGATAACTTTATTTCCCCATACGATGCAACCGTGAGCCACAAGCTCAATCAGGCTGATTTGGTGATGTTAGGCAAGGCTAATATGGATGAATTTGCCATGGGTTCATCAAACGAGAATTCTTATTTTGGTGATGTTAAAAACCCGTGGGATAAGACAAAAATACCAGGTGGCTCATCCGGTGGTTCAGCGGCAGCAGTGGCAGCTCGTTTGTCAGCATTCGCTACAGGAACAGACACGGGAGGATCCATTCGTCAGCCTGCTAGCTTGTGTGGTATTACTGGCCTTAAGCCTACTTATGGCCGTGTGTCACGTTACGGCATGATTGCTTATGCTTCAAGCCTAGATCAGGCGGGCCCGATGACACAAACAGCACAGGACGCAGCGCTAGTATTAAATGTGATGGCTGGCTTTGATGAGAAAGATTCCACTAGCGCTGAGCGTGATGTAGAAGATTACACTGCATCGTTAAATGATTCGATTAAAGGGCTGACTATTGGCTTGCCAAAAGAGTTTTTTTCAGAGGGTTTAGATGATGAAGTAGCGAGTCAGGTAATGGCCGCTGTTAAAGAATTTGAAGCCATGGGTGCAACCATTAAAGAAGTGTCTTTGCCAAATTCAGCCTATGCTATTCCGACTTATTACATTGTCGCCCCTTGTGAGTGCTCGTCCAACCTGTCGCGTTTGGATGGTGTGCGCTATGGTTATCGCTGTGATGATCCAAAAGATTTAGAAGACTTGTATTTACGCTCTCGCTCAGAAGGTTTTGGTGAGGAAGTTAAACGCCGTATTATGATTGGCGCTTACGCACTTTCAGCAGGTTATTACGATGCTTATTATCTTAAGGCGCAGAAAACTAGGCATTTAATTAGTGAAGACTTCAAAAAAGCTTTCAAAGACGTTGATGTGATTATGGGCCCTGTATCACCAACAACGGCGTTTGATCTAGGCTCGGTGAAAGATTCTGTTTCGATGTATTTAGCTGATATTTACACACTCAGTGCAAACCTAGCAGGCTTACCAGGCATGAGTATTCCTGCAGGCTTTGCGCAGAATTTGCCGGTGGGCTTGCAGCTGATTGGTAATTACTGGTCTGAGTCTAAGTTGTTAAACATTGCCCACCAATTCCAGCAACAAACCGATTGGCATACTCAAATACCAGAGGAGAAAGACTGATGGAATGGGAAACAGTTATCGGTCTTGAGATTCACGCTCAGTTAAATACAAAATCTAAGATTTTTTCGTCAGCTTCAACTCAATTTGGCGCTAAGCCAAATTCACAGGCTTGCGCGGTAGATTTAGGCTTGCCAGGTGTCTTACCTGTTTTAAACAAAGAAGTTGTCAGTAAAGCGGTTAAATTTGGCTTAGCGGTAGATGCCCATATTAATCAGCGTAATGTATTTGACCGTAAAAATTACTTCTACCCTGATTTACCCAAAGGTTATCAAATCTCCCAGCTTGATTGGCCAATTGTTGGTGAAGGCGAAATTGAGATTACGCTAGGCGACAAAACCAAAGTTATTGGCGTTACTCGTGCACATTTAGAAGAAGATGCAGGCAAATCAATTCATGATTTATATGATGACTATACGGCGGTTGACCTGAATCGTGCGGGCACACCTTTGTTGGAAATTGTGTCTGAGCCTGATATGCGAAACGCTAAAGAAGCGGTTGCCTATGCTAAAAAAATTCACGCACTGGTGCAGTATTTAGAAATTTGTGATGGTAATATGCAAGAAGGTTCTTTCCGTTGCGATGCAAACGTTTCTATTCGTCCAATGGGTCAAGAAAAACTAGGCACGCGTGCTGAATTAAAGAACATTAATTCATTTAAGTTTTTAGAGCGTGCGATCAATCTAGAAGTAGAGCGCCAGCAAGACATCCTTGAAGAGGGTGGTGAGGTTGCACAAGAAACTAGACTTTATGATGCGGTTAAGCATGAAACACGCTCTATGCGCTCAAAGGAAGAAGCAAACGATTATCGCTATTTTCCTGACCCAGATTTACTTCCTGTAGAGATTTCAGATGAGTTGATGGCGCAAATCAAACAAGAATTACCTGAACTGCCACAAGAGAAAAAAGCCAGATTTATCGCTGAGTTTGGTTTAAGTGAATATGATGCTGATGTGCTAACTTCACAAAAACCAATGGCAGATTATTTTGAGAAAATGATTGTTAATAACGCCGATCACGCCAAGTTATGCGCCAACTGGATTATGGGTGAACTTAGCGCCTCTCTTAATAAACACCAGCTTGAATTGCTAGACGCACCTATTACTGCCGATGATTTGTCTTTGCTGGTGAATCGTATTGGTGATGACACTATTTCTGGCAAGATCGCCAAAGATGTGTTTAAAGCCATGTGGGATGGCGAAGGCAGTGCTGATGAAATTATCGAAGCCAAAGGCTTGAAGCAAATGACGGATACAGGTGCTATTGAGGCGATTGTTGATGAAATTATTGCTAATAATCAAGCGCAGGTTGAGCAGTTTAAATCAGGCAATGAAAAGATTTTAGGATTTTTTGTAGGTCAAGCAATGAAAGCTACACAGGGTAAAGCCAACCCTAAATTACTTAACGAAATGTTAAGATCAAAACTTGGCTAAAAACACCCTGAATTTTTCAAGTTTGGGCGAGGAATTCTTCTCACCGATTGAAACACAGCCTTTAAGTAGTCCTTTTTTAATTCACAAAAACCAAACTTTATACGATCAACTCAACTTGAGCATGAGTGATGCTGATTTACTTGGTGTTGCTTCAGGTGAACGACAATTTCAAGGCACACAACCGATTGCCAGTATTTATGCCGGTCATCAGTTTGGTCATTTTGTATCACAACTAGGTGATGGACGCTCTTGTTTGATTGGTCAGATACAAGAGTATGAGCTCTCTCTTAAAGGTGCAGGGTCAACACCGTATTCCCGTGGCGCAGATGGGCGGGCAGTATTAAGGTCTTCCATTCGAGAGTATTTGTGTTCTATTGCTATGAAAGGCCTTAATATTGCTACGACTGAGGCTTTAATCTTAGTAGGTAGTGAGACCGAGGTTTATCGAGAAAATATCGAACCTGGTGCGATTGTGATGCGTGTAGCATCTAGCCATATTCGTTTCGGACACTTTGAATTGTTTGCTTCACGCGGGCAAACAAAGCAAATTAAGCAATTGGCAGATTTTGTTATTGAGCAGTATTACCCGCATTGCCAGGGCAAGAATAGATATGTTGATTTTCTGTCTGAAGTGGTTAAACGCACCGCTGTCATGATTGCTGAATGGCAAGCACAAGGCTTTTCTCATGGGGTAATGAATACTGACAATATGTCGATTCTAGGATTAACGATTGATTACGGCCCATTTGGTTTTTTAGAAACTTACAATCCTAAATTTGTTTGCAATCATTCTGATCATGAAGGACGCTATGCGTTTGAACAACAGCCTGGTGTCGCCTTGTGGAATTTATCTCGTTTAGCAGATAGCCTTGGAAGTTTAATCACTGATCAACAAGCCAAGACTGTATTAGATAGTTATCAAACTCATTTGGTTGAGGTGTATTCTAAGTTAATGAGGAAAAAATTTGGATTAGTTGAAAAAGACGACCAAGACAATATACTTATTGGCCAATTCTTCGAAGTGTTGTGCAAAAATAAAAAAGACTATAGCAACTCGCTAAGACAACTTAATGATGTTGATACACTATCCAAAGATTCGGATTTTAGCGATTGGCTTGTGTTGTACGGTAAACGCGTTGCCCAAGAGCAAAGTAGCAATAGAGTTGAGTTAATGAACAGCGTGAATCCTAAATATATTTTGCGTAATTATTTGGCTGAAGTGGCCATTCGAAAAGCCCAAGATGAGAAAAACTATACTGAAATTGACACACTGTTTAATTTACTTAGCCAGCCTTTTGATGAGCACCCGGGCTTAACTACTTATACTGATGAAGCGCCTAGTTGGGCGCAAGGTCTTGAGGTGAGTTGTTCTTCTTAACCCAGTAAGTTAACAATAATTAAATCAACCAAATTAAGTCCTGATAAATTTGATAGCCATATCAGCATAAATAAGACGATTGGCCATACTACAATTTTAAACACGCCAAAATATAGCAAACCAATTAGGATAAATAGACCATATGGTTCTAGTTGGTCGTATTGGTAGGCCATTTTTTTAGGTAATAAAGAGCTAATGACTCTACCGCCATCTAAGGGTGGAATGGGTAATAAGTTAAAAATTGCTAATAGTAAATTCACAAAAACACCAGCCCCACCCATTAGCACCAAAAATGGAATATTAGCACTGTTTGCAATAGCAACCACAATTAGCCATCCAATTGCCATTAGTAAGTTAACACCAGGCCCTGCTAACGCCACCCAAAACATATCTCGTTTGGGTGATCTGAGTGCGTTAAAGTTAACCGGTACCGGTTTTGCCCAACCGAAAATAAAACCAGAAGAGGATAGGTACAATAGTGCTGGCACTAGTAATGTACCAACGGGGTCAATATGCTTGATAGGGTTAAGAGTTAGGCGCCCCATCATTTTTGCAGTGTGATCACCGAGCTGACTAGCCACCCAGCCATGCGCAGCCTCATGGATGGTGATAGCAAACAGCACCGGAATTGCCCAAATTAGAATCGATAGAATATCACTCATACAAAACCTCTCATAGGTAAAATCAACCACAAATAAATTATATCTATTTTATCGAAAATGAAAACAACGCAACTGTTAATTCCGACTCAAAAAGAAGCGCCAAATGATGCTCAAGTGATTTCCCATCAGTTGATGATTCGTGCAGGGTTGATTTCCAAACTGGCTTCTGGCTTGTATACCTATTTGCCAATGGGTTTAAGGGTCTTGCAAAAAGTAGAGGCGATTATCCGTGAAGAGATGAATAAGGCTGGTGCACAAGAGCTACTTATGCCGGTTGCACAGCCAGCAGAGCTTTGGCAGGAGTCTGGTCGTTGGGATCAGTACGGCCCTGAGTTATTACGTTTTAACGACAGACACAACCGTGAGTTTTGTTTAGGCCCAACACACGAAGAAGTGATTACTAATTTGGCTGCTCAGTACTTGCGTAGTTATAAGCAATTACCGATGAATTTTTATCAAATTCAAACCAAATTTCGCGATGAAATACGCCCTCGTTTTGGGGTAATGCGCTCGCGTGAATTTATCATGAAGGATGCTTATTCGTTTCATTTGGATCAAGCTTCATTGCAACAAACTTACGATTTAATGCACCAAACTTACTGCAATATCTTTGATCGATTAGGTTTGGATTACCGCCCAGTATTGGCGGATTCTGGCGCTATTGGTGGCGACAGTTCACATGAGTTCCATGTATTGGCAGACTCTGGTGAAGATGCAATTTGCTTTTCAGACAAATCCAATTATGCGGCGAATGTTGAAAAAAGTAGCCTTTTCTGAGCAAAATAAAACTTGCAAAGCACAAGGTAAGGAAGAAAAAATATTAACCAAGAAAAAAACCAGTATTGAAGACGTAGCTGAATTTTTAGCTATTGAACAATCGCAGTGTGTCAAAACCTTAATTGTTAAAACGGAGAATGGCTTTAAAGCATTAGCACTTCGTGGTGATCACGAGCTCAATGAGGTTAAGGTTCAAAACCTATACGGTGATTTTGAATTTGCAACCGATGATGAAATTAAATCGTTGGATTTAAAGAAAGGCTTTATTGGTGTTCACGGTCTAAGTGTTACTCTCATTGTTGATTATTCTGCCAGTGTGCTGTGTGATTTTGTCTGTGGTGCTAACGAATGGGATCATCACTTAACTGGATCTAATTGGCAAGGTATTGATTTTACTGAGGCCGATCTTCGTAATGCTGTAGAAGGCGATGCATCACCAGATGGTAAAGGCAAGCTGGTGATTAGGCGCGGTATTGAAGTGGGGCATATTTTCCAGCTCGGTACCAAATACTCTGAGGCGATGAAAGCTAATGTCATTGGTGAGAGTGGCAAGGCGGTTACGACTACGATGGGTTGCTATGGTATTGGCGTAACACGCGTGATTGCTGCTGCTATTGAACAAAACTATGATGATCGAGGTATTATTTTTCCAGCAAGTATTGCGCCGTTTCAGGTCGTGATTGTGCCTATTAATTACAATAAGTCCACTCGGGTTAAAGCCTTGGCAGATGACTTGTATCAGCAATGCTCAGAGGCTGGTATTGAAGTACTGCTTGATGATCGTAAAGAACGTGCCGGGATTATGTTTGCTGATAGTGAGCTCTTGGGTATCCCGCATCGAATGGTACTGAGTGATACTCACGCCGACAACGGCAATGTTGAATATAAAGCCAGAAATAATGCAGACAAGATTGAAGTTAGGTTTGACGAAGCTCTAACCTTCATTCAAAGCAAAATCAATTAATGGTTTGGCTGCAACACTTATTGCCACAACATTTGGCATCAAAGCTCATGTTTCGCTTTGCTCGTATTGAAAATACTTGGCTGAAAAATACCTTTACCCACTGGTTTGTTAAGGCTTATCAAGTTGATTTATCACAAGCTAAGCGTGAGCAAGTTGAGGATTACAAACACTTTAATGATTTCTTTACACGCTCACTTAAGATAGGTGCTAGGCCAATTGCTGATAGTGCGATTGTTTGCCCGGTAGATGGTGCTGTATCTCAAGTAGGAAAAATCAACAATGCACAAATTCTGCAAGCAAAAGGTCGTGATTACAGCGTTAATCAATTGTTAGGCAATGATTCAAGGTCAGTAGATTTTTACAGATGGCTTCTTTGCTACCATTTATCTTTCACCGAAAGATTATCACCGTATTCATATGCCTTACGATGGGAAGCTGATTTCGATGGATTATATTCCAGGTGATTTGTTTTCAGTTAATCAACAAACGGCGCAAAATGTTGACAATCTGTTTGCTAGGAATGAGCGCGTAGTGTGTTATTTTCAAACTGAATTTGGATTANCTGCTTTTGTTTTAGTGGGTGCAATTTTTGTGGGTTCCATGCAAACAGTTTGGCACGGTCAGATTAACCCACCGTATAAAAAACAAGTACAACACTTTGATTATTTAGACCAAGATATTAAGCTGAAAAAAGGTGAAGAAATGGGTCGATTTAATATGGGTTCAACCATTATTATGTTATCACCTAATCAAGACAATCCGTTTAATCTAAGTGAATTAGAGCGAGTTCGAATGGGGCAAGCGCTAATCTAGCTTTGTTAGTTTAACCAACTTGATGGTTTGCTCGGAGATTTGCATAATTTCAATCAGTACATTATCTACTTTAAAACTAATGTCTCGCTTTGGAATGCTTTGCAGTTCTTCCAAAATTAACCCGTTGAGTGTTTTGGCTTTAGCAGCCGATAAATTGATTTCTAGCAAAGTATTAAGCTCTCGAATGCTAATTCTAGGATCGATTAAATAACTACCATCTTTTTGCTTAACGACCTCCTCAATGGCCTCATTTTGATTTGAGGTAAATTGACCGACAATTTCTTCCAAAATATCTTCAAGCACCACTAAACCTCTAACTTCTCCATATTCATCAACCACTAGGCCAAGACGTCTTTTTTGTGTTTGAAAATGTTCTAGCTGGTGTGCTAAAGAAGTACCCTCGGGTACGAAGTAGGGTTTACGAACTAATTGTAGTGCCGCCTTTATGCTGAATTCACCTTTGGCGTATAGATTAACAACGTCCCTCATGTGTAGAACCCCTGTAATGTTATCAGGTGAGCCATCAAAGGTTAATAGTCGCGTGTGTTGGATGCGTTCTAATTGCGACAAAATATCGTCATGATTATTAATATCAACACTAATGAGTTCGTGGCGAGGAATCATAATATCTTCAACTTTGACTTTTTCTAAATCAATGATGTTGAGCAGCATTTTTTGATAGTTTGAGGCGATGACTGGCTTGGCATCATGCACCACCATTCTAAGCTCTTCAGGGCTAATACCACTTTCCTGTTCACTGTTTTTAACACCAAACAATCTAAGAATATTTTTTGATAACTGTGCGATAATCCATACAAAAGGTTTAAATGCTTTAATTAATAGCTCAATAACAATGGAGGCAGGCAGGGCGATTTTTTCTGGGTTTTTAGCCGCAAAGGTTTTTGGTGTGGTTTCTGCAAAAATTAAAATAATAAAAGTCAGTAGTATGGATGCATAGACAATAGAGCCTTCCCCGTAAAGTTTAATGGCAAGTAAAGTAGCAATACTTGAGGCGAAAATATTAACAAAGTTATTACCCAGTAAAATAGTACCGATTAAATGATCAAGATCGTTTAATAGTTTTTCTGTGCGTTTGGCGTTTTTGTTATTTTTGTTACTAAGGGCTTTAAGACGATAGCGATTAATTGCCATCATTGAAGTTTCAGCAGAGGAGAAAAAAGCAGAGCCTAGTATCAATCCTAATAGGATTGATACTAGCCAAAAGGTTGAAAGATCTTCCAAAGATTTTTAGTTTTTAGTTTTAATATTTGGCAGTTTAGCTCAAATGGTTAAAAGCATCAAGTCCTGGATAAATCGCTTTAGAGCCTAATTCTTCTTCAATACGAAGTAGACGGTTGTATTTTGCCAATCGATCAGAACGAGATAAAGAGCCAGTTTTGATCTGGCCACAGCCTGTTGCTACTGCTAAATCAGCAATGGTTGTGTCTTCAGTTTCACCGGATCGGTGGGACATGACACAAGTATAGCCTGCTTGAGTAGCCATTGACATGGCGCTGAAAGTCTCAGTCAAGGTACCAATTTGATTGACTTTGATTAGGATTGAATTGGCAATGTTGTTTTCAATGCCTTTCGTTAAAATAGCACTGTTAGTAACAAAAAGATCGTCGCCAACCAATTGCACCTTACTACCAATTTTTTTCGTGAGTAAGTCCCAACCACCCCAATCATTTTCATCCATGCCATCTTCAATCGAGATAATTGGGTAATTTTCTACCCAATTAGCAAGGTAGTCTACAAATTCACTTGAGCTGAGTGATCTATTTTCAGAAGCTAAATTGTACTTGCCATCAGCATAGAATTCAGAGCTGGCTGCATCAATGCCAATATAAATGTCTTTTCCCGCCTCATAGCCTGCATTTGCAATTGCTTCTAAAATCACTTTAATTGCATCTTCATTTGAGGCCAAATCCGGTGCAAAGCCACCTTCGTCACCAACGGCAGTATTCATGCCTTTTTCTTCAAGTACAGTTTTTAAGTGATGAAACACTTCCGCACCGTAGCGGAGCGCTTCTTTAAAACTCGGTGCGCCGGCAGGAATAATCATAAATTCTTGAATGTCAACACTGTTGTTAGCGTGCTCTCCACCATTGATAATGTTCATCATTGGTACAGGCAATTGGTAATTACTGCCTTGATCCAGTGAAGTGTATAAGGGTTTGTTCTGTCTATTGGCATTGGCATGTGCACAAGCCAAAGACACGGCTAAAATTGCATTAGCACCCAGTCTTGATTTGGTTTTCGTACCATCAAGATCAATCATTGCTTGGTCAATTTTTCCAAGGTCTTCAATACCAAAGCCACACAGGCATTCATGAATTTCTGTGTTGATAAATTCAACTGCTTTTAAAACGCCTTTACCTAAGTAGCGTGATTTATCGCCATCACGCAGCTCTAATGCTTCACGTTGACCTGTCGAGGCACCCGATGGCACCATTGCACTACCCATTGATCCATCGTCCAGAATGACATCCGCCTCAACGGTCGGATTGCCTCTAGAATCAAGTACTTCTCTTGCTTTAATTTGTTGAATTTTCACCTTAATATTCCATACGTTTATTCAAAGAATGATTTCATTTTACCAAAGAAAGAGCTAGATTCAGGGTGATGTTTCTTACCGCATAATGCCGAAAATTCTTTCAATAAATCTTTTTGTTTTTTATTTAAATTAACCGGTGTTTCAATTTTTACTTGGCAAAGTAGGTCGCCGACACCATCGTGTCGTATTGCTTTTATGCCTTTACCACGTAGGCGAAATAATTTTCCAGTTTGAGTACCTGCGGGTACTTTGATTTTAAGTTTGCTACTCAGTGTTGGCACTTCGATTGAGCCACCGAGCGTTGCCGTGGCAAAATCAATTGGAACTTCGCAATATAAATCATTACCTTCTCTTTGAAAGATACTGTGCTTTTTAACGTGCACTTCTACATACAAGTCGCCACTTGGACCACCTCTAGCGCCGGCTTCACCTTCACCGCTTAGACGAATCCTATTGCCAGTATCGACACCAGCAGGAATCTTAACTGATAATGTTTTTTGTTTTCTCACCACACCTTGTCCACGACAAGTGCCGCAAGGTTTTTCAATTTTTTGACCGGTTCCAGAGCACACATGACAAGGGCGCTGTACTGCAAAAAATCCTTGTTGCACCTGTATTTGTCCAGAGCCACTGCAAGTACCACAAGTTTTAACTGAAGTACCAGGTTTTGCACCTGTGCCATGGCAAGTATCACAAGCTTCATTTTTAGGAATTCGAACTTTAACCGTTGTGCCTTCTGCTGCTTCTTTTAGGTTAATTTCTAAATCATAGCGAAGATCTGCCCCACGGTTATCTGGCTGAGCATTTCCGCCACCGAAAATATCTCCAAAAATATCTCCAAATCCACCACCACCGCCACCAAATGGGCTGCCGCCACCGAACCCACCAGCACTACCGTCAACGCCTGCATGACCAAATTGATCGTAGGCTTGACGCTTTTGCGAGTCTGACAATACGGCGTAGGCTTTTTGTATTTCCTTGAATTGTTTTTCAGCAGATGCTTTGTTATCTGTATTCCGATCAGGATGATGCTTCATTGCTAAGCGTTTGTAAGCTTTTTTTATTTGCTTATCGTCAGCACCTTTCTCAACTCCTAATACTTCGTAATAATCTCTTTTTGACATATTTACCTTAATGAATAAAAAACCTTCTCCAAATGATTCATCTGAAGAAGGTTAGTTTTTAAGTAATAATTGTTTATTTACTTGTCGTCTTGAACTTCTTCAAAATCAGCATCAACTACATCATCACCTGCATCTGCAGTTTCACCGCCATCCTCATTAGCACCAGCTTTAGCTTGAGCTTTTTCTGCTAATGGTTGTGCCTTTTCACTTAAGTTTTGAACTTTAGCATCGATGGCTTCTTTGTCGTCGCCTTTAATGGCCTCTTCAAGCTCAGTAATTGCAGTTTCAATGGTTGATTTTTCATCGTCAGAGATTTCATCTTTCAACTCTTCTAAGGTTTGTTTAGTTGAGTGTACTAATGAGTCTGCCATGTTGCGCGAAGTGACTAATTCTTGGAATTTTTTGTCTTCATCAGCATGTGCTTCAGCATCTTTAATCATTTTTTCAACTTCTTCATCGCTAAGACCACTTGAAGCCTTAATAGTGATTGATTGCTCTTTACCAGTATTTTTATCTTTAGCAGAAACGTTCAAGATGCCATCAGAGTCAATGTCTAACGTTACTTCGATTTGTGGTTGACCTTTTGGCGCTGCACCAATACCCTCTAAGTTGAATTGACCCAGCGACTTGTTTCCACTAGCCACTTCGCGCTCACCTTGCAGTACGTGAACGGTTACTGCCGATTGATTATTCGCCGCTGTTGAGAAAATCTGAGACGCATTCGTAGGAATGGTGGTATTTTTCTCAATGAGTTTAGTCATTACACCGCCCATGGTTTCAATGCCTAATGATAATGGGGTTACATCAAGTAACAACACATCTTTAACATCGCCACCTAATACGCCCGCTTGAATGCCTGCACCCATTGCCACCGCTTCATCAGGGTTTACGTCCTTTTTAGGTTCTTTACCAAAGAAATCTTGCACCATTTTTGATACTTTCGGCATACGTGTTTGACCACCAACAAGGATGACTTCATCGATATCACTGCTTGAAAGATCCGCGTCTTTGAGTGCGGTCTTGCAAGGCTCAATGGTGCGTTTTAATAGGTCGTCAACTAACGATTCTAATTTAGCACGCGTAATCTTAATGTTAAGGTGTTTAGGACCCGATGCATCAGCTGTTACGTAAGGTAGATTCACCTCTGTTTGCTCTGAAGAAGACAATTCAATCTTGGCTTTTTCTGCCGCTTCTTTTAAGCGTTGTAGTGCCATTGGATCATTGGTTAAGTCAACGCCTTGATCTTTTTTAAACTCATCAACTAAATAGCCAATAATACGTTGGTCAAAATCTTCACCGCCTAAGAAAGTGTCACCATTGGTTGATAGTACTTCAAAGTGTTTTTCACCATCGATGTCTTCCATTTCAATGATAGATACATCGAAAGTACCACCACCTAAGTCATACACAGCTACGGTTTTATCACCTTTAACTTTGTCAACGCCATAAGCCAATGCGGCGGCTGTTGGCTCGTTAATGATGCGCTTAACATCCAAACCAGCAATTTTTCCTGCGTCTTTAGTGGCTTGACGTTGTGAGTCGTTAAAGTAAGCAGGAACAGTAATCACTGCTTCGGTAACGGTTTCACCTAAATATTCCTCAGCAGTTTTTTTCATCTTTTCGATCACTTTGGCTGAGATTTCTGGAGCGGCCATTTTCTTACCGTTAACCTCTACCCAAGCATCACCATTGTCAGCCTTAACAATTTTGTACGGCACTAGTTTGATGTCCTTCTGTACGGCTTTCTCGTCGAAACGGCGACCAATTAAACGCTTAATTGCGTATAAAGTATTTTCAGGATTAGTGACTGCTTGGCGTTTTGCCGACTGACCCACTAAGATTTCTTTACTGTCTTTTGGATAAGCGATGATAGACGGTGTGGTGCGATCACCTTCCGAATTTTCAATAATTTTAACTGAGCCGCCATCCATAATAGCGACACATGAATTAGTTGTTCCTAAGTCAATACCAATAATTTTTGACATTTTTTAACTCCTTGTGTTTGATATACCTCCTATATAGGGATAGTCAAAACTTTTTTCAAGGAATTTAATAAAAAATATTTAAAGTTTGGCTTTTAAGAGTTTTTCAACCGATTGTGGCACAAAAGCACTGATGTCGCCACCGAGTGTGAGAATTTCGCGAACCAATGAAGATGAAATATTAGCGTACTGTTCGGCGGGGGTCATGAACAAAGTTTCAATGTTAGGGTTAAGGTGTTTATTCATGCCTGAGAGTTGGAACTCGTATTCAAAGTCGGATACAGCGCGGAGTCCACGCAGAATGACTTGAGCATTTTGCTCATTGGCAAAATCCACCAACAACGTATTAAAACTCAGCACTTGAATGTTATCAATATCCTTAAGTGCGGTAATAGCGGCATTAACCCTATCATCAATACTTAGGAATGATTTTTTTTTGCTGTTTTGAGTAATGCCAATCACGACCGTATCAAATAATTTACTGGCGCGATGAATTAAATCAATGTGGCCATTGGTTATTGGGTCAAACGAACCGGGATAAATTGCAATTTTTTTCATAGTAATTCAATTAAACAGTAAAAAACGTTACCAGATTGTTTTTGTTTGCTGATTTCGATTTTTTCCGAAATTTTCTCAGCAACATCTGCTTCATTTATTATATATTCTGATTCTATATAGATTTTACTACCTGTGGCAACAAAACCACCTTCTGAGAGTAATTTTAAGGCTTTTGGCAGGATGTTTTTGTTAAAAGGAGGGTCTAAGAAGACAAAATCAAAGGTTTGATTGCTTTTTTTGCTTAAAAACTCAAGTGCGTCTTGGTTGAAACATTGAATTTTATCTGATTTTAATAATTTTCTATTTTTTTCAAGATTTTGAAAAGCTTGTGTATTTTTCTCAATACTAACAATCTCTTTAGCACCTCGGGATAAGGCTTCAAAACTCAGAGATCCACTACCAGAGAATAAATCCAAATACGTTTTGTTAAAAGACTCGAACTGAATCCAATTAAACAAGGTTTCCCGTATCTTGCTAGATGTAGGTCTTAAACCAGGGGCATCAGGGAAGTTAAATTTTCTACCCCGATATTCACCAGATATGATTTGAAAGGTGTTGCTGACAGACAAGCGTTATTTTTTATAAGCGTCGAAAGATTCTTGCAATTCTTTTTTGGCTTCTTCAGCATCACCCCAACCATCAATTTCAACCCACTTGCCATCGTCAAGATCTTTGTAGTAGCGGAAGAAGTGCTCAATCTGGTCTTTAAGAGTTGCACCAACATCATCAATGCATTTGATGTTGTGGTAAGATTTACACAGTTTGTCAGTAGGTACGGCTAATATTTTTGAATCCTTGCCGGCTTCATCGGTCATTCTAAGTACGCCAATTGGGCGTGCGGTAATCACACTGTCGTGAATCAGTGGATAAGGGGTAATTACCAATACATCCGCAGGGTCGCCGTCATCTGCTAGGGTTTCTGGCACAAAGCCGTAGTTACAAGGATAGAACATTGGTGTTGAAATAAAGCGATCCACAAACATGGCGCCAGTGTCTTTATCAATTTCGTATTTCACAGGGGATGAATTTGCTGGAATTTCAATGATGACGTTTACTTCTTCAGGGAGATTTCCCGCTGAAACTGGTTTTAAACTATTTTGCATTTTCCTAACTCCTTTTTTAGTAGATTAAAACGCCAACCGCTTAGAAAAATAACCGAGCGATCGCCACGAATAAAACTTAATAATGACTTGCCATTGGCAACAACTTTATCATCTAGATTATACTGATTTGCTATTTTTTGTATCAGTTTTTGTAATTCATTTTTTTTGGCTTTTTCAGTTTTTGTCGGTACTTTGTGTTTAGCAACTTGAATACTCATTGCCTCAATGTCTGGATGATGATCGAGAAATTTGTCAAACATCGATTTTTCTTTAGTAGAGAGATTGTCTTTGCCCGATGCACAATTGATTAATTTATCATCCGCTATGATCCATTTTCTGGGTTTGTTTTGATGCTTTGCTTGGTGCTCTCTCCATGCAGACAGCTGTGCGGCTTTAGTTTGAGATTTATTTGCTAAGTGTGAAAAACCTTTTACTCTCTGCCAAGCATTTTTAATGTCCGGATTGTAAAGGCTAATGTCTAATAATGATTCGCCTTCTTCTTTAATCCAAGCGGATTTGCCTTCAGTTTTTAATTGTACTTGCAGTTGATGATAATTTTTAAGCAAATAACGCACGTCATCAAGAGCGTATTCAATGGCTTCATCAGGTAGAGGGCGAGTAGTCCAATCCAATCTAGTGTAAGCTTTTTTCCAAATGAACATTTTGCAAGACTTCAGTCAGCGCTTGATAAGAAATCTGAGTAGGGTAATTCACCAAACTTGCAGCAATTTGAGTGTCAAATAATTGCTTTGGTAATTGTTTGGATAGATAATACAACGCTTCAATGTCTTGCCTAGCAGAATGCACAATCCATAAGCAATCGTCTTGGTAAAGTTTTTCGAATAAAGGACTTAAGTCGTCCAGAGCTAAAACATCAATACAATCAGTAGCATTTTTGGTGGCGATTTGTACCAAACATAAAACTGGATAATAGGTGTTAACGCGCTTGAATTCGGTATCAATGGCGAGATCAGTTTCGTCTTTGATTGAGCTTAAAAAATCGCTCAGTTGTATCTGTGTATTTATCATTGTTGTATTTTAGCAACAATTAAGCATAACACTCGTTTTTTTATGAGATAATCGGCATAGAAATAATGATACCGATGCATTACTAAATGATTTTTAACCAAGCTTCTGAATTGAAAAAAACCTTACCCGCTTGGGTTTGGTTAGTTGTGTTTCTAATTTCTATTTCAGGTACGTTTTATTTAGGCCTTAATCCTAAATTTATTACGCAGTACTGGCAAGCTTTGGTTGGGTACAACGTTGTAATGAGTTCGGTTGCAGTGTTTTATATTTTAATCGATATCAAACACTTAAAAAACGATCTCAAAGAGAACATTATTGGCTCAAGATTTACTTGGTCCTTCATTAAAATTGTACCTATCTTGGTAATTGTGCCGGTGTTATCTTTTTATTTATTTTCTTTTCAGTCCATTCAAGAAAACGTTAGAAATTCAGAAAAGACATTTGATGCATTTAACGCTGGTTTTATTCAACAAGTGGATGGTTTGTATCAAGGCGTTCAGAAAGTAAGAGACGATCGTTACACCAGCCACAGTCGAGATTTGTTAGACGTAATTACTTCTTATGGTAATTTTCAAAAAGACTCAAAACGCTATAAAAGTGACATGCAAATCTTTCTTGACGGCCTCATTGACAAAGGGTGGGCGTGTCAGATAAGTTTATTTGATCATGAAGCAGAATTGGTTGCTAAAACTGCAGACATTAAAAGTTGTGCCTCAATTGAAGATCATCCGTTGCCAGATGCTCAGACTTATACCATTAATGAAGATGAAAAAAGTAACGTTATTCAGGTCAAAATGTCAACAAGATACATTACTAGAGCACCTACAAAAGATTTTCTTGCGATTGATGTTTTGTACACAACGGATCCGAATCTGCTGAGTTTTCTGCGACAAGTTAGAGGCTTTAGTGATAGAACAAAAACAATTCAATTTTCCGCCAATACCGCCGTTACTCAAAAGCGATTTTTGATTGATTTTTCATCTACTGTACTACTGGCAATCTTAAGTGTATTGATGATTGTTTTTCGAATGATGGATCATTTGATGAAACCTTTACATAATTTGTCACTGGCCACAAGAGAAATTGCAAAAGGTAATTACGACGTACGGGTTGATATTCATGAGGAAAACAAAGACATGCAAGAGTTGATTAAATATTTTAATCAAATGTCTAGGCAGATTGAGTCTTCCCGTGAAGATCTAGATACCCATAACCTATACTTAGAGACTATTTTGAAGTATTCTTATGGTGTGATTGGCCTTGATCGAAAAAGAAGAATTCGCCTGATTAATCCAGTCATTGGAAAAATGCTCCATATTGAAGATGAAAAAGAATTCGTTGGCAAGCTTTGTGACTCTATTTCCAGTAAATATAAATACCTAAAGCCTTTGTTTGACATGACGGTAGATAAGTTTAAGCAAGATTTAGGAGAGTGGGAAGAGCAGCTTGATGTTTCATTGCCTGAGCGACACATTCTGCTAACTTGTCAAGGGACAGCACTGGACACTCACGACAAAACTTTGGGCTATGTGATTATTATTAAAGATATTTCACAGCTTCACAGGGCGCAGAAAAAAGCCGCTTGGGGTGAGGTGGCTGTGCGTATGGCGCATGAAATTAAAAACCCACTCACTCCAATTTTGTTATCTGCTCAGCGCTTAAGGAACAAATTTTTAGAAACACTTAAGGGCAAGGATTTAGAGATTATCGATAAAACCACCAACACCATTATTGAACAAGTTAAGTCGATGGACAAGATGGTTACAGCTTTTGCAGAGTATGCCAACACACCACAAGTCGAAAGAAAGCCTTCTGATTTAAATGCACTCATTAATCAAACTATTTCGCTTTACGATGCACAAAGTAACATTAATATTGAGCTTGATTTGTCGGGCAATTTACCGGATTTGTTGTTAGACGCTAATAGTATTTCCAGGGTGTTGATTAATTTGGTGAAAAATGCCGCTGAGTCCATTGAAGATGAACGTGAGTTAGCGATTAAGATTGTTACTCAATATTTAACGTCTGAGGGCATAGTGCGTTTAAGCATCCAAGATAATGGTGATGGTTTTGATGAGGAAGTGATTGACAGAGTGTTCGAACCTTACGTAACCACTAAGGTTAAAGGCAGTGGTTTGGGTATGGCCATTGTGCAAAATATTATTGAACAGCACGACGGAAGGATTTTTGCTGGTAACGTTCAGCCACACGGTGCAATGGTTACTATAGAATTTGATTATAAAGAATAAGAGGAGAAAGAAATGAGCGACTCACCCGTAATTGGCAACATTCTTGTCATTGATGATGAGGTTATTAATGCTGAAACAATGATGGACACTTTAGAGGATGTTAATTATAAAGTGGTATTAGCTGCAGACGCTCAAGAGGCCAAGTCCATTGTTAAAGAGCACACCTTTGACTTAGTGATGATGGACGTTTGGATGCCTGGTCAAGACGGTATGTCTTTATTAGAAGAGTGGATGGAAAATGATTTTTCTGTGCCAGTGGTAATGATGTCTGGCCATGCTGAACATAACGATGTGGTGAAAGCGATTAAACTTGGTGCGGTTGATTTTTTAAAAAAACCACTGCACGATATCCTACCAATTGTGCGTAAGATTTTAGGTGAACAACAGGCTAATAAAGCATCAGAAGAAGCCATTAGTGGTATTGATTTTGACATCCCATTAAAGGCCGCTAGAAATATTTTTGAAAGACAGTACTTTAATCATCATTTAGAAAGCAACAATCGCAACATTGCCAAAGTAGCAGAACTTGCAGGCTTAGAAAGAACAACGCTGTATCGTAAGTTAAAAGACTTAGGGATTGACAAAAAATGAAGATCTTAATCTTAGGCGCAGGCCAAGTTGGTTCTACATTGGCCAAGCACCTTGGATCTGACGATGAAAATGACATCACCATCATTGACAAAGATGAGTCCAATCTGCTGTCACTGCAACGACATTTAGACGTTAAAACTGTTTTAGGGCACGCTTCTTATCCTAATATTTTAGAAGAAGCCGGTATTCAATCCATGGACATGGTGATTGCAGTAACACGCTCTGACGAAGGCAATATGCTGGCCTGCCAAATGGCGCATACTTTGTACCAAGTAGAAAAGAAGGTTGCCCGTATCCGCACAGCAGAATACTTACACAGAAAAGAACTGTTTTCGCCTGATGCCATTCCGATTGATTTTGTTATTACTCCTGAAAGCTTAGTGACAAATTACATTAAGAGAGTGATTGAAGAGCCAGGGGCAGAACAAGTGTTTGAGTTTGAGAACGGCTTAGTGCAGTTGGTAGAAACCAGAGCTTATGCAAACACGCCAATTGTTGGTCATCCAATCAAAGATTTGCATCAGCATTTAACCAAAACACGCATGCGTATCGTGAGTTTATATCGTAATGGTAAGGCAATTCCTGCTTATGGAGATACCGTTATTAAAGATGGTGATCGTGTTTATTTTGTTACCAAAAAAGAAAGCGTATCTAAAGTTTTAAAAGAATTTAGGCGATTGGACAAGGCTTATAAGAATATTATCATTGCCGGTGGCGGGCACATTGGCCTTGATTTGGCAAAGTTTTTAGAAGGCAAGCATAAGGTTCGTATTATTGAACTTAATAAGAATAGGGTTAGTGAAATTGCCGATCAATTAGACAATACATTAGTCTTGCACGGCAATGCTTCGGATGAAGAATTATTGTTAGAAGAGGGCATTGAAAATACCGACTTATTTTTAGCACTTACCGATTCTGATGAAATCAATGTGATTGTTTCAATTTTAGCCAAACGTTTAGGTGCACACAAAACCATTGCTTTGGTTAAGCGTAATGTTTATGAAGATTTGGCTGAGCAGAGTGAAGATGTGGACATGGTAGTTTCGCCCGATCAAATCACCGCCAGTGGTATTTTGGCACACATTCGAAAAGGCGATACAATGATGGTTCACTCACTGCGTCAAGGCAAGGCTGAAGCGATTGAAATCATTGTTCATGGCGATCAAGACCATTCAAACGTTGTGGGTAGGATGATTGAAGAAATCAAGCTACCGGATGGTGTGGTGGTTGGTTCGATAGTGCGCAATGAGGAGGTCATCATGGGCTCACGTAGATTCGTCATTCAAGAGGGTGATCACGTGTTGTTAGTGCTTACCGATGTGAGTAAGATTCATGCAGTAGAAGTGTTATTTGCAGAGAATGAATAACTCCAATCAAGCCCATGCAATTTAGTATCGTATTCAAAACCATTGGCTTATTGTTAATGGTTTTTAGTCTGACTCAACTCCCTCCAATTATTATTGATTTTATTTATGCTCAAAACCAGTACCAATCTTTTGTAGCGGCATTCGCACTAACATTAGTCAGTGGACTTATTTTATGGCTACCATTTAGAAGAACAAAAAAAGACTTTCGAATTCGTGAAGGCGTGTTGGTGGTTGTGAGTTTTTGGTTTGTATTATCGTTATTTGCAACCACGCCATTTTTATTTTCAGAGTCGCTTAATATGTCGTTTAGCGATGCCTTTTTCGAATCCATGTCAGGCCTTACTACCACTGGCGCTACTGTGCTTTCTGGGTTGGATGATTTACCCAAGGCAATTTTATATTATCGTCAGCAGCTTCAATGGTTAGGCGGTATGGGTATTATCGTATTGGCCGTGGCGATTTTGCCCATGTTAGGCGTGGGTGGTATGGAGCTTTATCATGCTGAATCCAGTGGCATTTCTAAAGAAAGACTCACACCAAAACTCACCCAAACAGCCAAAGCACTGTGGAAGATTTACATCAGCTTTACCATTTTATGCGCGTTGGGTTATTATTTAGCAGGCATGGATGCCTTTGATGCAATTGGACACAGTTATTCTACGGTAGCGATTGGTGGTTTTTCTACCCACGATGCTTCGATTGGTTTCTTTGATTCAAGTGCAATCGAAAGTGTTGCTATTGTCTTTATGCTTTTATCAGGTATTAATTTTTCCTTACATTTCTTTGTTTGGCAAAAAACCAATGTGTTTACTTATTGGCAAGACTCAGAATTCAAAACCTATCTTTTAATTTTAATTTCTGCCGTTACGTTAGTCGCTGTTTATTTATTTAACTCTGAGTATTACAACACAGCAGGAGAATCATTCAGACACGCTATTTTTCAAACGGTTTCCATAGCTACCACCACAGGTTTTTCCTCACAAGATTACTCACAATGGCCTTTTATCTTGCCAATATTATTACTTTTTGCTAGTTTTGTTGGGGCTTGTGCGGGCTCTACTGGTGGTGGTATTAAAGTGGTAAGAGTACTACTTATGTTTAAATTAGCCATGAAAGAAATCAAAAAACTCATTCACCCTAGCGCACAAATTAACATCAAACTCAATCAACGAAGTGTGTCTGAAAAAGTGTTGGTATCAGTTTGGGGATTTTTCTCGTTGTACGTAATTGCTTTTATTTTTATTTTAATCGCTTTAATGTTTACCGGTCTTGATCAAGTGAGTGCTTTTTCAGCAACGGCAGCAAGTATGAATAATCTAGGTCCAGGCTTAGGCGAAGTAGCGGCTAATTATGGTGGTGTCAGTGATACGGCTAAGTGGATTTTAAGCTTCTCAATGTTGCTCGGTCGTTTAGAAATATTAACGCTAATGGCGTTGTTACACAAGGCTTTTTGGCGTTTTTAGTCAAAAACGCTCTATTTGCAAAATTTCAGAAATTTTTCGCATTACCCTTGCAAGGCTTTGTTTTTGANTTAAAAANNGCTTAAANAGNCCTATTTTNNGNCTTTAAATNNCTGTTTTTTAGATGNGANTGGNTGNGGTTTGGTGTTTTGAAGGGTCATTTCAATAATTTCCGATATTTTTGGAAATGATTTAAAATTGCTTTATTCAACCACAATGTTATAACCTGG
>AJXC01001881.1_pt1 | contig 25608 bp, 22 predicted proteins | sample 404948 | NCBI WGS metagenome assembly AJXC01 (sample SAMN02954314, study PRJNA77837) | marine metagenome | biome: aquatic; feature: Guaymas Basin Hydrothermal Plumes; material: sea water; isolation source: Guaymas Basin Hydrothermal Plumes and Background water depths 1600, 1775... ... | reverse complement strand
CTAAATTGTTCAGGTCTTTGTAAGAGTTCTTGCTGCCAAAAAGCGTGCATTTCACACATTTGTGGGTGGGTGTGATTACACCCAAGCACATGAAAACTGCACTCACCTACTCGCCATGGACCATCACCTGTAATCTCGCCTTCAATCAAGTGAATACTGTACTTAGGATCCTTTTCCCAAAATAGCTCAAAGTACAAAACACCTTTTGAATGTTGGAAAATTTCCTCAATCACGCGCGATTCACCGTTTGGATATTTGATGTAAAGTGGAGAATGTAGGGTAAATATTTTATTCATGACTGAATGCTTGGTTGATTTGTTCAAAATCAAAGCCTCTGGATTGTAAAAATCGTTTTTGTTTGGCTTGCTCTTTGTAGTCACTAGGGATTTCATCTCCATATTTAGTCACTCTTATTTGTTGAGCCAAAGCGTAAAAATCATACATCGATAAATCAAAATGACTGATACCACGCTGCTTAAGATCAACAGATATTTTGATTGGCCCTTTGCCTTGGTTAAAGCGCATTTGGATAAACTCAGCAGCAAAACGCTCATCACTTTGATAATTTTGCTCAATCAATAAATCAAGTGCTTGTTCAATATCAGCACGATCAAAATCTTTATTGGTTAATTTTTGTGTAAGTTCAACAACAGAATGTTCGCGTCTAACCAACATCTGCATCGCAGCAGCGTAACATTTTTCTTTACTTGGTGTCGTCACCGTCACTCATTAACTTTTCGCGAATTTTAGCTTCGATGCTTTGACTTAACTTAGTATTTTCTATCAAATAATCTCTAGCATTGTCTTTACCTTGGCCAATACGCTCACCCTCAACGCTATACCAAGCACCGGCTTTTTCAACAAAGCCGTGAGTAACACCCAAATCAATAATTTCACTTTCACGTGAAATACCTTGGTTATACAAAATTTGGAATTCAGCTTGTTTAAATGGAGGTGCAACTTTGTTTTTCAATACTTTAACACGTGTTTCATTACCTAAAATTTCATCACCTTTCTTAATTGCACCAATACGGCGAATATCCAAACGCACTGAGGCGTAGAATTTCAGCGCATTACCGCCCGTTGTGGTTTCGGGGTTGCCAAACATGACGCCAATCTTCATGCGTAATTGGTTAATAAAGATCACCATGGTGTTGGTTTTTTTAATGTTTGAGGTTAATTTTCTTAATGCTTGTGACATTAATCTGGCTTGTAAACCCATGTGCGAAGCGCCCATTTCACCTTCAATTTCTGCTTTTGGTGTGAGTGCAGCGACTGAATCAATCACCACAATATCCACACCACCCGAACGTACTAACATATCCGTAATCTCTAAGGCTTGCTCACCAGTATCTGGCTGAGAGATTAGTAAATCATCGGTATTCACACCGAGTCGTCTGGCGTATTGTGGATCCAATGCATGCTCAGCATCAATAAAGGCTGCTGTGCCGCCGAGTTTTTGCATCTCGGCAATCACATGTAGAGTCAATGTTGTCTTACCCGAAGATTCAGGGCCGTAAATTTCAACCACACGGCCACGTGGCAAACCACCGATGCCAAGTGCAATGTCCAAACTTAAACTGCCCGTAGAAACCGCTTCAATGCCTGCTTGAGCCTGATCATCGCCTAAATACATAACTGAGCCTTTGCCAAACTGCTTATCAATCTGTGCAAGCGCTGCTTTTAGGGCTTGTTTTTTCTTCTCATCCACGTTGTTTCTCCTGGGTAAAATGGGATTAAACTTATTTAAAAAATCTAAGCAATTATATCTGAAAATCGATGGCAACTTTTTCAAAAAATGACTCACATTACATGTCACTTGCACTTAAGCTTGCTGATCAAGGTAGAGATGGCGTTAAAGCCAATCCTATGGTGGGTTGTGTGGTTGTTAAAGACGATCAAATCATAGCCAAAGACTACCATCAAACCTTTGGTGAAGCGCATGCAGAAATCAACGCTCTAGAGCAAATCAATCACCAAGCTGATGGTTCGACACTTTATGTGACTTTAGAGCCTTGCTCTCACGTTGGAAAAACACCACCTTGTGCACAAGCTATTATTGATGCTAGTGTTCAACGTGTGGTTATTGCTACACTAGATCCAAACCCTTTGGTTAGCGGTCAAGGTCTAGCACTATTGGAAGCAGCCGGTATTCAAGTGAATGTTGGCTTATTAGAAAACGAGGCCTTGATGCTTAATCGTGGCTTTATTAAACGCATGCAAACTGGCCTGCCTTTTGTCACTTGCAAAATCGCCATGAGTCTCGATGGAAAAACCTCGATGCATTCTGGTGAAAGTAAGTGGATTACTGGCGAAGCTGCTAGAGAGGACGTGCATCGATTACGTGCTAATCATCAGGCCATTATGACTGGATCTGGCACTGTCTTATCTGATAATCCATCCATGACTGTACGGTTTGATGCATCGACTGCATCGCCTTTAAGAGTAGTGATTGACAGCCGACAAAAAATCACAGATCAAACGCTTAATATTTTTTCAGACGATGCACCCACTTTAATCCTCAATCCAAGTAATAGCAAAACACTTGAAAATGGTAAACTCGATTTAACCGATGCACTCAAACAATTGGGTGACCAAGGTATCAATACTGTTTTACTTGAAGCTGGGCCCAACTTAATTGGGGCGATGATTGAAGCATGTTTGATTGATGAATTTATCATTTATACCGCACCAATACTCATGGGTAGTCATGCCAATTCAATGGCAACATTGGCACTTGGTGCCATGGCAGATAAAATCCAACTTCAGATTAGTGACATCAGAATGGTGGGAGATGATATCCGCATAACCGCCAATATAAAAACATGAGTAGCTTAACCAACAAACGCATTGTTCTTGGTGTTAGTGGCTCAATTGCGGCTTATAAAGCGCCCGATATTGTGCGTCGTTTACAAGATTTAGGCGCCGAAGTGCGGGTTATCTTAACCCAAGGTGGTGCGCAATTTATTACCGAGCTATCCTTGCAAGCCACCTCTAAAAACAAAGTTCATGATAATTTATGGGATAAAGAAGCCGAGCTATCCATGGGGCATATTGAATTAGCCAAATGGGCAGATGCCCTATTAATTGCGCCGGCCAGTGCTAATACAATTGCCAATCTAACCGCAGGCAAAGCTTGCGATTTACTCAGTAGTGTGATTTTAGCCAGCGATTGCCCAGTTTTAATTGCACCGGCGATGAATCAACAAATGTACGCTTCTAATGGTGTTCAAGACAACCTAGCCACACTTGTACAGCGTGGCATTCAAGTCATTGATCCTGTGCATGGGGTACAAGCCTGTGGCGATATTGGTGAAGGACGACTGGCTGAATCAGCTGAAATCGCTAAGCAAGTAGGCTCAATGTTTCAATCCACTAAGCTGAGTGGCAAAAAAGTACTAATCACTTTAGGTGCCACCATTGAAGCGATTGACCCTGTTCGCTATTTGTCCAATCATTCTAGTGGCAAGATGGGTATGGCTTTAGCAGATGCCTGTATTGAGGCGGGCGCACAGGTGACATTAATTCTTGGCAATATCTCTACTTCAATCAGTAAGCCTTCTAAGCAAATATTTGCCAGCAGTGCCAAACAAATGTACCAATCAGTGATGGAAAATATCAAGGATCAAGATATCTTTATTGCCTGTGCGGCGGTGAGTGATTATTCGGTAAAAAACCCTAAGAATCACAAAATCAAGAAGTCTGATCAAGTGCTCACAATAGAACTTACACCAACCAAAGATATTTTAAAAGACGTTTGTCAATTACCGCAAAAACCCATTTGCATTGGTTTCGCTGCAGAGACACAAAATTTACTTGAAAACGCCCAAAACAAGCTTAAAAATAAGGGTTGTGATGCCATTATTTTAAATGACGTTTCAAGTGCTGATTTAGGCTTTAAAAGTGACGAAAATGCCGTGGTGTTTATCGACCATAAAAGTAGTATAAAACTGGCAAAAAACAGCAAACAAAAGCTGGGTCGAAAAATCATTGAAATCATCAGTAAAAAATTTTTATAAATAACGAAAAACCTTGTTAAATCAACACTCAATAGAGTTACTCACAAAACTGTGGATAACTCTGTTAATATCTTATCAAAATCTATAAAAAACACCGATATATTGCGGTTTTCTATGGTTTTGAATAAAAACTAAACACTTTATTTTTTTAATTAAAAATCAATAACTTATAAAATTTTACTGCAAATGATTATATTAGAGAACACTCATTTACATCACCAACAACCCATAAGGGGATAACTTTTGATGTTTCACGTATTAAATCAAGTGTTTCACGAAATATTAGACTATCATAAAATAGTAATTATTTAATTTAATTACTATCCCATTTTATTGTTAATTTTATGCTGATTTATGCCCTAAATTTTCTACTCGGTATCAGCGTATTTTCGTTCAAAAATACACTTGAAATATCGAGCAATGAATGGATTTTAATTTTGTGTGGTTTTTTAGCAATTTTTGCACTCTTTAAACACCACAAACCACTGTCACTTAACGGTTTGGTTTTTTTACTGGGTTTTGCCTGGATGGGCTGGTTTTCTGCTCAAAATTTAAACACCCATGTAGATGATATTTACCTCAATCAATCGATACTTGTTACCGGCGTAATTGCAGATTTACCCGAAGCCTCTACCGATAAAACCAAATTTATTTTTTATGCCAATTCTCCCTTTAAAAGCCGACTTAAACTCTCTTGGTATGGCAAAAATCGCCCTGCTTTACAAACGGGTGATGCTTGGCAATTACAACTCAAACTTAAACGCAACAATGGCTACCAGAATTTAGGTGGATTTGATTACGAACAATGGTTGTTTTACAAACAGATGGGTGCAACGGGTTATGTCAGGTCTTCAAAATCTAACCAACTAATTCAAGTTAATCAAACCAATTCAATGGATCAGTTTAGACAAGATCTTCGTTATTCATTACAGCCATTCTTACAGGCATTAGATTTTGGTGGTGTGGTTAATGCATTGATTATTGGTGACCGATCCTTTATTAAAGAATCACATTGGGAACTATTTAAAGACACCAATACCACACACTTAAGTGTTATCTCCGGGCTACACATTGGTTTGATTTCCGGCTTTGTGTTTTTATTGGTACAATTTTTATGGCGTCGTTGTCAGCGTTGCTGTCATCAGATTCCAGCCCAAGTATTGGCCGCCTATTTTGGATTGCTCTCAGCCTTTTTATACGCATTGATTGCAGGCTTTTCTATTCCAACAGGTCGGGCTTTTATTATGGCTGGCGTGGTTTTTGTCAGCTTGATTCTACGACGCCATCACAATGTCTGGCAACTCTATGGCTTGGCACTTATTTTGGTATTAGCCAATAATCCACTGAGTATTTTCAGTGTTGGTTTTTGGCTGTCGTTTTACGTGGTTGGGGTTATTATCTATGGCGTTAAACAACATCAAGATAAATCTTGGTTGTACCGATTGCTTTATATACAACTGCTAATCAGTGTCGCCACACTACCTTTAATTGCTTGGTTTTTCGCTTCAGGTTCTTTGCTCTCACCGATTGCCAATCTAGTTGCCATTCCTGTCTTTAGTTTTATTGTCACACCACTGTCTTTAATCGGTGCAATATTGGTGCTTATTGGCTTGTCGTATCCGGCTGAATTAAGCTTTGCAGTGGCCGATCAAGCTTTGGCTGGGCTTAGCTATTTTTTAGGCTTATTACAGCAGCTTGAGTTTAATCAATGGCATTACGCTCAAACACAAACACTCGATTTAATTCTATTTGTACTGGCTGTTTTTATCACACTCACACCAAAAGGCTTAAAACTACGACTGTTATCAGTGCCGATATTGGCCTTAATGTTGCTTGTACCGAATGAAAAAATTGCACAAAATACAGCTTTAATCACCATCCTTGATGTGGGGCAGGGGACCTCACATGTGGTGCAAACACAAAATCACACGCTATTATTTGATACCGGTGCTCGATATCCCTCCGGTTTTAACTTAGGGGGAAGTGTGATTAACCCCTTTCTCAAAGCCAAACAAATTAATGTCTTAGATAAAGTCATTGTTTCGCATGCAGATAATGATCATATCGGTGGTCTAGCTGATGTACTGCAAGCATTTAAAGTTAAAGAAATACTCACCTCAACACCTAACAAAATCACCCGACAGTCGTCCCTTTGTTACGCTGGGCAACAATGGCGCTGGGACGGCGTACTGTTCGAGATATTAAGCCCTACTAAAAACACGCGCTTAAAGGGTAACAACGCCTCATGCGTTCTAAAAGTTTCTACCGATCAGTTTTCAGTGTTGATGAGTTCTGATATTGAGAAAAAAGCCGAAAAACAATTGGTGAAACATCAACAAGAAAAACTCAATAGCGATATCTTATTATCCCCCCATCATGGCAGTAAAACCTCTTCTACACAAGCGTTTCTCGACGCAGTTTCACCTTCAATAATTATTATATCAAGCGGTTATCAAAACCGCTTCAACCACCCTGCTAAACAAGTGACTGATCGGTACAAAGCCAATAAAATAAAATCAATCAACACTAATTGTGCAGGTCAAATAAACATTAAATTGGGCGCTGAAATTAGTATTAACGAATACAGAAAAGACCATGCGCGCTACTATAGGCGACAATGCTAAAGTCTTTAAACGTAATTAATCTTACTCACATGATTACCTAGTAGCGTATCAACTGCGTCTATCAACTGCTGATTTGGCTTCACAAAATAATCTTCTGGCAACAATAATTGACCTTCAATATTATCATTTTGATACAAAAATTTGACTGGACATTGTCCGTGATGCCGATGTAACATATCGGATAACTGATTAAATAACACATGATGCTCAACATTTAGCGCTATTTCAACGCTTTCAAAATAGCTATCAAAAATATCAATCTTATCAACAATTATTTGATACTCATCACCAAATTTAGAATTCTTTTTAATTTTTCCAGAAATCACCACAATATCATCAATAACGAGTTTATCACTCAGTAAAGGCAATACTCTTGGAAAAATAACAGCATTTATTTTCTTCGAACCATCTTCTAAGACAATATTAGCCATTTGATCACCATTTTTAGTGGTGATATATCTAAGCTCTGAAATCAAAGCTAGTACTTGTACTTGCTTGTTGTTTCTATATATGACATCTTTAAGTAGTGTTGTATTAATACGCTCTAGATCGTTCTGGTATTCATCGGTCGGATGGTTGTAAAATAATAACCCATCACGCTCTTTTCAAATTGCAAAGTCTCTCTAAACGAAAAACTTGAGGCTGGTAAATAATGCACCTCATACTCGTTGTGCACTTGCTCATTTGCAAACAAGCCACTTTGCCCACTAGATTGGTCGTTTTGTCGTTGCTCTGCTTGCTTCATCGCACTTGGATAGCTTTTAATCAAACTGGCACGATTAACACCAAAACCATCTAAAGCACCACTATAAATCAAAGCTTCAACAGCGCGCTTATTCAAAGATCGACGCTCAATACGCGAACAAAAATCAAACAAATCTTGGTAGTCGCCATTCGCTTCTCGCTCAACTACTAAGACTTCAATCAAAGCTTCACCCACACCCTTGATCGCTCCTAAACCATAAGTAATGATTTTTTCATCTCGAATACTAAACCCATAGTAAGATTCATTAACGCTCGGGCCATCAACTGTCAAACCCATGGCTTGCACTTCCTTCACGGTAAAGGCAATTCTGTCGGTATCACCCATCATACCTGAGAGCACTGACGCCATAAAGGCAGCAGGATAATGCGCCTTTAGCCATACTGTTTGGTAAGATATATAGGCGTAAGCTACCGAATGTGACTTATTAAAGCCATAACCTGCAAACTTATCAATATAGTCAAAAACATCATTAGCTTTCTTGCTTGATATGTTTTTTTCCTTACAACCCTTTACAAAAACTGAACGTTGCATTGCCATTTCATCAGCTTTTTTCTTTCCCATCGCACGGCGTAATAAATCTGCACCACCGAGCGAGTAGCCCGCCATTACTTGGGCGGATTTCATTACTTGCTCTTGATAAACAAACACGCCATTGGTTGGTTTTAAAATTTCTTCTAGTAAGGGATGCGGGTACTCTATTTCTTTTCTACCGTGCTTAACATCAATGTAATTATCAATATAATCCATTGCTCCTGGACGATACAAGGCAAGCATGTCAACAATATCATCAAATGAGTTGGCTTTAAGTTTTTTCAAATAACCACGCATACCTTCGGACTCTAACTGGAAAATACCGGTAGTTTCACCGCGTTGTAAGAGTTTATAAACGGCTTTATCATCTAAAGGCAAGGTATCAACATCAATCAGTTTGTCACTTAAACCTTTAGTAAAAATAAGCTTCACGGTTTTATCAATCACGGTGAGATTAGACAAACCCAAGAAATCAAACTTCACTAAACCCATAGCTTCAACATCTTTCATGTCAAATTGTGAAACTACACCATCTGATTCGTTAGGGCCTTTATAAATCGGGCAAAAATCACTAATCTTACTTGGGGCAATGAGTACACCACCGGCATGCGTGCCGACATTACGCACTAAGCCTTCTAACTCTAATGATAAATCAATCAAAGTGGTGACACTTTCTTCGGAGTCATATCGATTTTTCAATTCTTCAGAATACCACTTGTCTTTATTTTCTTGTGAATCACCTTCGTTGAAATAACCCAGCGCTCTTGAAAGATTGATTTTAAGGTCGTTAGGGATAGACTTAGATATCCGGTCACTAAAACCGTAAGGATGGCCTAAAACACGTCCTACGTCGCGCACAACACCTTTGGCTGCCATGGTGCCGTAAGTAATAATCTGTGATACTTTTTCAGCGCCATATTTCTTAGAGACATAGTCAATCACTTCATCACGACGATCGGTGCAAAAATCAATATCAAAATCTGGCATTGACACACGTTCAGGATTAAGAAAACGCTCAAATAATAACTCATGCTTGATTGGATCAACATTGGTAATGCCTAACGCATAAGCCACCAAAGAGCCCGCACCAGAGCCACGACCAGGGCCTACAGGAATACCATTGTCTCTCGACCAACGAATAAAATCAGCCACAATTAAAAAATACCCTGGAAATTCCATTTGAATAATCACTGATAATTCAAATGCCAAACGATCATCATAAACTTGACGATCTACCTTAATGCCTTGCAAGCGATTATCCAAACCCACTTCTGACTCTTGAGTGAAGAATTGCGAAATACTCAATCCTTCTGGAATTGGGAAATCCGGTAAATAATTCTTTTTATATAATTCAAAATGTACATTGCAGCGCTTGGCGATTTCAGTACTGTTAATGATTGCCTCAGGCAAGTCAGAAAATAGAGCCTCCATTGCTTCACCTGATTTTAAATATTGCTCAGCGTGGTAATGTTTTTCACGACGTGCATCGTCCAGTAAGCCACCTTGAGAAATACAGATTCTGGCCTCGTGTGCGTCGAAATCTTGTTTTTGTAAAAACTCCACATCATTGGTTGCCACCAAAGGAATATCAAGCGCTAAGCCAAGCTCAATACAAAGATGCAAATGGCGCTCATCATAGGTTCGACTAGTACGTTGCACTCCTAGATAAAAACGATCGCCAAAAACAGTTTTCCAAGCTTGGGCTTGTTGATTTGCCTCAGGTATTTGATTGTTAATTAGATGTTGCGCCACATCACTACGTACCGGTAGCGCAATGAGTATCAAGCCTTGGTGATACGCTTGTAACTGCTCGGCAGTAATACTCACACCATCAAGCGTTTGGCCTTGCAAATAAGACAATGAAATCAGCTCAGATAAATTCAGATAGCCTTGCTGATCTTGACACAAAAGTAGTAAGGAAAAATTCTGGCCTTCACCTTTAAGAACAAGCTCAGCACCAAAGATTGGCTTAATGCCAGCATCTTTAGCGGCTTTATAGAGTTTAACCGCTGCAAATAAATTAGCATTATCAGTAAGCGCAATAGAGCTCATACCGAGTTCTTTGGCTTTTTTTACCAATTTTGGTATGCGAATTAAACTATTCTCAACGGAATATTCACTGTGACAATGCAGGTGGACAAACTCGGAATCAGGCATTAAACAACACTAAGAAATTACTAAAAAAATTCGCATAATACGCTTCATTTTACAACTTGAAAATTACGGATTATTTATATTTTTAAATTAAAAATAATTAAAAAATTTAGCCAATAAAAAACCGCCCTTTAAGGCGGTTTTAAAAAAAAATTAAATCTGTCTTAACGCATCCAAGGCATCATAATATTTTCAGGTTTGGTAAATTTATTAATATCATAGCGCATACCTGACATCGAATTATTCATCGTTGACATGTCACCACTCATACGTGCCATAGAACCGTTCATTTCTTTAATATTGGTATTCATGTTAGAAATATGCGATCCAAGACCGTTCATGTCTCTACTCATCGATATCATGGAACGAGTCATTACATTCATGTCTCTAGCCACATTAGCAAAATCATCACCCATTTTCTTTTGACCATCAACCATGCTTTGTGCCATTTGCATCATATTACGTGCCATGCCATTCATGTCTTGAGCCATGGAATGAACATCGTTCGTCATGCGCCCAACTGATTGAGTCATGTCAGTCATGTCATTACCCATGTTATACATAAAAGAGCCCATGCCGTAAGCAGCATAACCGCCAACTAATAATGCCCCTACTTTAATTGCAACATTCATTTTTATCTCTCCTAATATTGATTAGCTAAGTACATCACTCATTTGAAGTGTCATATTTTTTTTCAGTAAATCTTAAAATACCTGCCGCAATAGTCAGGATCAAAATAGAAGCAACCATAATAATTAAATTAAAGCTATCATTGGCCACTAAGGACTTCATGTCAATCACCATAAATCTTGTAATCGCGGTAATGGCAATAAAAATTAAAAATATCACGGGTAAGCGGTGGGTTTTAAAATAAATACCGATCATCGCACCGAGCTCTAAATAAATAAACAGTAATAAAATATCTTTAAGCGAAGCGAAGCCTGACTCATGCTGCATAATCAGTAAATATTCACTAACCGCAGACCAAGCTACCGTGGCGCCAATCACAAACAAGCCCAACAAATGAAACACTTCAATTAAGAAATCACCAAATTGATCAATTTTATTTTTTACGCCTTCACTAAACATGCACTTACTCTCCCCTTTGTTTACTTAATGTAATGATTTAACTAACAATTATGACAAAATATTACCTAACTATGTAACTTTTTACACTTTAAAATTTAGCAAATAATGCTAATACCCGCCTTAAGCCAATAATAACACTCAAAAATCATGATTAATTGGCCAAAACATGCGGTTTTTAAGGTTTTTTTATAAAAAACTGCATAAAACTAAGGGCTTTATAAAAAACTTCGGAAATTATTAAAATGACGGATATTTAANNGTACTTTTTATCCAAAAACACATTCCAGCCAATCCACTCTTCTTGATAAGTTGTTGTGGGATCTGAAGGAAGGTCTGCGTGAATTTCTTTATATGATATTTGGTAATCCAATTTGGTTTCAACCGCGAGTTCAAAGTCATTTACCATTTTTTTGGCTTGTGCGTATTCGACAAAATGTTTTTTCTTTCTCACCAAAATCCTCCCTTAATTTATATTAAAAGTTTACCTTAGAGCCCATTTGCAAAAAAAAAAACGATTATTTTTGAACCATATTTAGGGGTACAATTTAAGCCTTAATGTTGTGGTGAGTTATAAAAAAAACCGTAAGTTTCATAAATCCTCAAATAGTGAACGCTGCAACATTAACCAAACATTCCAAGGAGAGAGTTGAGTGTAAAAATAAAAAAGCGCCAAATATGGCGCTTTTTTATTGCCTTTGTTTTTTCACCTACACAGTAACCAAAAAAAAACCAGACAAAAAAATACCCCAGTTAAGGGGTATTTTTATTTAACTGTTTAGATAACTAGAATCTAGGACCAGCAGAACCCGCAACGGCAGCTTGCGATAACGCATTAACTGCTTGGTTGTGAGCGGCTTTAGCTACTGCAAGTGCAGCAGCAGTATCACCTGACGCTTGAAGCTTGTGTGCTTCTTTAATCATCTTGCCAGTATCACGCCACGCCATAGAAGCCGCCAATGCTGTTGCATAGTCAGTTTCTGCAGCAGTAATTGCTGCTTTAAACGGATCAGACGAACCTGTATTCCAGTTATGAGCACTATCTAGATAGCCAGCTTGCGCTGAAAATGCAAATACAGTTAAGATAGTTAATAATAATTTTTCATCATATTCTCCTATTTTCTGTAACGATCAGCACTGATCTCAAGGCCATTACTCATCGCTTGATGGAAGAACTCCATATCACGATATTCTGGGCTTTGTGCCATTAAAGGCTTAGCACGCATGTTCTTGTAACAACCACCGTAACGACGATGTAATGTTCCAATTCCGCCCCACTTCGCACGATACATTGGCACGTGTGTTGTGTGACCTAGCGCTGGTGATAAGATATCAGCTCTGGCTTTTTTACCGGCACCATATACATGGCAATCTGCACATGACATATTGAACTGGCCACGCTTCGCATAGAAAGTATTCTTTCCTCTTTCATACGCTGCTTTTGCGCCATCAGATTCAACTTTTACGTTGATCTTTTCACCGGCTGCTTGATCAGAAATCCAAGCACTGATTCGGGCAACTTTACCTTTCATCGGGCCCATCTTCTTACCAGTTTGCTCAGTATAACATTTACGGATTGTGCCTTCTAGTGTTACCACTGTACCAGCTGCATCATCATAGTATGGATGTGCTAAACGTGCCGCTGCAGGATCTGCAAGCGCCGTACATTTAGCTAAACCAAACTTTTCAAATTCATCTCCGCCTCTTTCTACCGCTTCTTCATACGGTGGAATGCCATCTAAGATCTCTTCAAACTGATCTCTAGAACCTTCATCGTAAGCATATACACCAATCGTGTAATCTGCAAACTCAACATTAGGCTTAATTGATTTAAAGTGGCCAACAAAGGCTTTACGATCAGCTTCTGCATCTGTACCAGCAGATGCAGTGCCAATCATTAAACCTAAACTGACTACTGCAGTTATTAGTTTTTTCATTGATCTCTCCTCGATATTATTAGTTACTTAGACTTAGCAGTCATAGAACCTGTCTTGCCCTTGCTGTCTTTATACTTAAGTTCGATTGTGTCGCCTTTAGCACCAGCAACGTTGAATTTAAAGTATGGGTCTTTAGAAATAGAGCTACCAATGTCTGCATCAACTATCTTAGTGCCGTTGTGAGACACAACCATATGCACAATGTGGTTAGCAGGCACTAATTTGCCTTTTTTCTTACGTAAACCAGTTTCCATTGGGTGCTTAATTAAACACTTAATACCGATAACACCTTTTCTTGCTTTAGGCTTTAATTTGATCTTTGCCATTTTTATTCTCCTTTAATATTTTTATAATTTAGTCGTCAGTTAAGCGATTAACCGCCACAGCCGCCAATTGTTACTTTCACTTCTTGCGATACTTTAGTTGTCGCGCCGCCTGCAGTAACTAGTGCGTCTACCGGAGAAGTTTTACCCATCTTAATACGAGTAGAAACGTAACCTTGTGCGCCAGATAAATTAAATGAAGCTGCTAATGGTGTGCCGTTGTTGACAACATAGAAAGAAATGTTAGTCACGCCGTCCATTTTAGAAGCATCTACTGTCATTGGTACAACTGCACCGTTTTCAGCGATCTTAGGGGCTTTAAACTTAAATGAACCTTTACCAGCGCCTGCTGATGAAGCACCTGCTGCATCTGATTTAGCTTTAAAGTCTGCTGAGTTAGCAAAAACCATTGATGGTGTTAGTAAGCCTGCGCCTACTGCTGTTGCAACTGCAGAACCTGCCATTGCACTTTTTAAAAATAATCTTCTTTTCATTATTTTTCTCCTTATTTAGAATAAATGTAATTTGTAACCTGATCAAGCTGCTTATCCGTCAAGATACCATGCTTACCGAATGGAGGCATGATTGAATCTGGATTTCTAATCGTAGCGTCATAGATTTGCGCTTTTAGTTTTGCTTTATCTGGATATCTTGCTTTCATCGCAAGTAATGGTGGACCGATATTACCCGGCAAGTTACCGCCTGGAATCATGTGACATGCTAAGCAGTTACCTGCTTTACGACCGAAAGTGACTTCTTCGTCCGTCATCTCTTTAGCACCTGCTTCCATTGGCATCATAAATAATGTCGCCAATGTCACAACTGCTGAGATAGAAGAAATGGTTTTCTTCATGTTTCTCTCCTCTTTATATATAAAAAAATACAACCCCCGCGTAAGGAGTTACAACCCTATTAAGGTTTCCATCATAACCATAAAAAATACAAAATGCAACACTTTTATGAAAACCTAATATAGTTTCTTTTATTCCTGCTTATCTCAAACCTGTTCAGCGGCTTTAATTAGTGCTCTGGCCTTGTGCATGGTTTCATCCCATTCTGATTGTGGCACCGAATCATAAACAATGCCTGCACCTGCTTGCACGTAAAGAGTTTCGTCCTTTATCACTGCTGTGCGTATGGCAATAGCCATATCCATACAACCATGCCACGACAAGTAACCAATGGCGCCAGAATAGATATTACGTTTAAGAGGCTCAACCTCATTGATGATCTCCATAGCACGCACTTTTGGTGCGCCNCTNAGTGTGCCTGCTGGGAAGGTTGCTTTGAGCACATCGATGGCACTCATGCTATCTTGTAATTCACATTCAACGTTTGAGACAATGTGCATTACATGTGAATAACGCTCAACAAACATTTTGTCTGTGAGCTCGACTGTACCTGTTTTGGCGATGCGACCAAGATCATTACGGCCAAGATCAATCAGCATCAAATGCTCAGCGATTTCTTTTTCATCGGCTAATAAATCTTTCTCTAATGCCAAATCTTCTTTTTCGGTTGCACCGCGAGAACGTGTGCCAGCGATTGGGCGAACGGTTGCACGCCTATCACCATCGACACGAGTTAGAATTTCTGGTGAAGAGCCTACAATTGCCACATCCTCTAAATTAAGGTAATACATATAAGGTGATGGATTAAGGCGCCTTAATTGACGATACAGCTCCACCGGTGGTGCGCTAAATTTACAACTCAGACGTTGTGAAGGCACCACTTGCATCACATCACCCGCCACAATGTATTCCTTGGATTTTTTTAAACCGTTTTTTTTGTAATTTTCTTCACCAAAACTTGAGGTGAAATCATGTTCGGAAATTTGGTCTGATTGATAGCTAGACGACTCTAACGGCTGATCAATTTGCTTGGTAATTTCGTCTAAACGGCTGAGTGCATCCTCATAACTTTGTTTGCTTGGATCAATATGAGTAATCACAAAAGCTTGATTAAGTAGGTTGTCAAACACCACCAAAATCGTTTGATACCATTAGCAAGATATCTGCCACACCGAGCTCATCAGGCTTATCAATGTTAGACAGTCTAGGCTCGATATAGCGAATAATCTCATAACCAAAGTAACCCACCAAACCACCATTAAAATCTGGCAAGGCGTCCAACTCTGGCACTTTATACTGATCTAAGTATTGCTCAACCCAAGCCAATGGGTCTTCTACTTCGGTTGATTCTAGTAGTTTACCTTCTTGCTCAATGCGAACTTCGTGATCAAACACCTTAATAACAGTTTGTGCATGTAGGCCAATCATCGAGTAACGACCCCATTTTTCACCACCTTGAACCGACTCAAACAAATAAGAGTAAGGGTTATTGGCTAATTTTAAATATAGGCCTAATGCGGTATCTGTATCAATGGCGACGGCTTTATAGACGGGGATATGATTGTACCCATCGGCCACATGTTGATCAAAACTTGCTTTATTCATAATCGCATTTTATACCAAGCGTTGTTGATATGGCGCGTGTCTTAATCGCAGGCGAAAAAAAACCGCAGTCAGCTATGAATGCGGTTTTTTTATTTATTAGTAAAGTCTAACGTTACTCTTCAGTCACCTCTTCTGCTTCACTCAACTGTGCTGAAAGCGCTGCTTCTGCATCGGCTGTTTGCATAATGCTTGCAGCACGTTTGGCACGTTTCTCTTGATGATATTTGAAACCTGTACCTGCTGGAATCAAACGACCCACAATCACGTTTTCTTTCAGGCCTTGCAATGTATCGACACGACCTGTGGTTGAAGCTTCGGTTAAAACGCGTGTTGTTTCTTGGAACGACGCCGCGGAAATAAACGATTCTGTTGCTAATGATGCTTTGGTAATACCCATTAACAATCTTTGGTAAATCACTGGGTCTTTACCTTGTGCTTTTAATTGTTTATTGGTATCAATGACACGTGCATACTCTGCAGTTTCACCATTAACGAATGAAGAATCACCTGCATCAAGCACTTCAACTTTACGTAGCATTTGCTTAACAATGACTTCAATGTGCTTATCTGAAATATTTACACCTTGTAGGCGGTAAACATTTTGTACTTCTTTAACCACATAGTTAGCCAGCGCTTCAACGCCTAACAAACGTAAGATATCGTGCGGATTAGACGGTCCATCAGAAACCACGTCACCTTTTTCAACAGTTTCACCATCAAAGACGTTAATTTGACGCCATTTATGGATCATCATCTCAGTCGCTTCACCTTCTACAGAAGTAATAACCAAACGGTCTTTAGATTTAGTTGGATTACCAAAACTAATAACACCGGCTGTTTCTGCAAGGATTGAATGATCTTTCGCTTTACGTGCTTCAAACAAGTCAGCAACACGTGGTAGACCACCGGTAATATCACTGGTCTTAGATTGATCTTTTGGAATCTTAGCCAAGACTTCACCTGCGGTGATGACTTGATTGTCTTCTAGGTTGATCTTCACTGTTGAAGGCAAGTAATGCGTTGATAACACCATCTCTGAATCTTTTTCGTCCACCATCTTAATCAGTGGCTTCAAGCCTTTCGCTGCTGCTGATCTTTCCGCTTCATCAATCATTTCGAAGAAAGTTAAGCCGGTTAATGGATCTGTATTTTTGTTAACCGTAACACCTTCAACAAAATCAACAAAAACCACGCGACCTGACTGCTCAGAAATAATTGGATGCGTATGCGGATCCCAATCTGCAATCTTATCTTTTGCTTTAACAGCGCCACCATCTTGAACATGAACGATCGCACCATAAGGAATCTTATAACGCTCAACTTCTTGGCCTCTGGTATTACGAATCGTAACTTCAGCCGAACGAGAAATCACCACTAGGTCGCCATTAGCGTTAGTAATTGACTTCATGCCTTCTAAATGAGCGACACCGTCTGTATTAATGTTGACACTACTTACCGCTGTTGATGCAGATGCTGCACCACCAATGTGGAACGTACGCATGGTTAACTGTGTGCCCGGCTCACCGATAGACTGTGCTGCGATAACGCCAACGGCTTCACCAACACCAATCTGATGACCACGAGCCATGTCGTTACCATAACATGCTGAACAAACGCCATAGCGAGTGTCACATGTAATGGTAGAACGCGCTTTGATTGATTCAATACCTAATTCATCGATCTTATCTTTGTCTTCCAAAGTCACTAAATGCCCTTTAGCCAAAAATACTTCAGTTGAATCTGGTACCAATACATCTTCAGCCATCACACGACCTAGTACTGCAGCGCCAAGTGTTTGCACAATATTACCACCCTCAATTGAGGCTTTTTTGATGAGTCCATTTTCAGTACCACAATCGAATTCATTAACCACTAAATCTTGACCAACATCCACCAAACGACGGGTTAAGTAACCCGAGTTTGCTGTTTTTAGTGCAGTATCAGCTAGACCTTTACGTGCACCGTGTGTTGAAATAAAGTATTGCATGTTGTTCAAACCTTCACGGAAGTTTGAAGTAATAGGTGTTTCAATGATTGATCCATCAGGCTTGGCCATTAGACCACGCATACCGGCTAACTGACGCATCTGTGCTGGAGAACCCCTAGCACCAGAATCAGCCATCATATAAACTGAGTTAAATGAGGCTAACTTTTCAGTCTTTCCATCGGCATTGATGAAATCTTCAAAACCGATTTCATCCATCATTGCCTTAGCCACTTTCTCTGAAGTGCGAGACCAAATATCAATCACCTTGTTATAGCGCTCACCATCAGTTACCACACCTTGTGAGTACTGCTTTTGCACGTCTTTCACTTGTGATTCCGCTGCTTCAATCATGCCTGCTTTAGTGTCAGGAATAGTCATGTCATTTGAACAGAACGAAATACCTGACTTAGTTGAGTATTGGAAACCCATATACATCATCTGATCGGCAAAAATAACCGTGTCTTTTAACTCTTGTGTTTGATAACAAACATGAATCAAATTAGAAACTACTTTCTTAGAAATGGCTTCGTTGATTAAATCGAATGACAAACCGGCTGGCAAAATTCTTGAGAAAATTGCACGGCCAATGGTTGTGTCAACAATTCGTTTTGTTGTTGGCTGGTATTTGCCATCAACTTTTTCATATTCTTGAATACGTAATTTAATCTTTGCATGTAGTGTGGCAGCGCCAGACTCATAAGCGTTTAAAGCTTCGGCTGGATTAACAAAAATCATGCCTTCGCCTTTTTGATTAATCTTATCACGCGTCATGTAGTACAAGCCCAAAATAACGTCCTGTGAAGGTACGATAATTGGCTCACCACTTGCAAGGTGTAATACATTGTTAGAAGCTAACATCAGTGTTCTTGCTTCGAGTTGTGCCTCTTCAGATAATGGTACGTGTACCGCCATCTGGTCACCATCAAAGTCAGCGTTAAATGCACCACAAACGAGTGGGTGTAATTGAATCGCCTTGCCTTCAATCAATAAAGGCTCAAATGCTTGAATACCTAAACGGTGTAATGTTGGTGCACGGTTAAGCAATACTGGATGTTGGTGCACTACTTTTTCAAGAATGTCCCACACTTCAGGAACTTCACTTTCCACCATCTTCTTAGCGGCTTTAATGGTTGAAGCTAAACCTTTAGCTATTAGGCGGTTATACATAAACGGCTTAAATAATTCTAAAGCCATTTTCTTTGGTAAACCACACTGATGTAATTTAAGGTATGGACCACACACAATCACCGAACGACCTGAATAGTCAACACGCTTACCGAGTAAGTTTTGACGGAAGCGACCTTGCTTACCTTTAATCATGTCAGCAATTGATTTAAGCGGACGACGATTATTACCCATCACGGCACGGCCACGACGACCATTGTCAATCAATGAATCAACCGCTTCTTGCAGCATACGCTTTTCGTTACGAACAATAATTTCTGGCGCATCTAACTCTAATAAACGACCTAAACGGTTGTTACGGTTAATCACACGACGGTATAAATCGTTCAGATCAGAAGTTGCAAAACGGCCACCATCTAACGGCACTAATGGGCGTAAATCTGGCGGAAGAATTGGTAATACTTTTAACACCATCCATTCTGGCTTATTACCTGATTGGATTAATGAATCGATTAACTTAAGACGTTTATTGTACTTCTTAAGCTTGGTTTGAGATTTAGTGTTTAAGCTGTCTTCACGCAAATTAGCCGCTTCTTTTTCAAGCTGCATTTCTGCTAAAACATCTTGAATAGCTTCAGCACCCATTTTCGCTTCAAACTCATCATCACCGTATTCATCGAGTGCATCAAAGTACATCTCTTCGGTTAATAATTGCTTATGAACAAGTGGCGTAGAACCAGGATCAGTTACTAAGAAAGCTTCAAAATATAGTACACGCTCAATATCTTTCAGCGTCATATCCATCAATAGACCTAAACGTGAAGGCAATGATTTAAGGTACCAAATATGTGCAACTGGTGCAGCCAATTCAATGTGACCCATGCGCTCACGACGAACCTTAGATAAGGTAACTTCAACGCCACATTTTTCACAAACGACGTTACGGAACTTCATGCGCTTGTATTTACCACACAAACACTCAAAATCTTTCATTGGGCCAAAAATCTTAGCACAGAACAAACCTTCTCTTTCAGGTTTGAATGTACGGTAGTTAATGGTTTCAGGTTTTTTTACCTCACCATATGACCATGAACGAATCTTCTCAGGAGAAGCCAGTCCAACTCGAATCGCATCAAAATCTTGCTCTTTATTCTGCTGTTTTAAAATTTGTAATAAATCTTTCATCGGATTCTCCTATTAGTGTTGCTCAAGTTCAACGTCAATACCTAACGAACGGATCTCTTTGACCAATACGTTAAATGATTCTGGCATGACTGACTCAGTCAAGTTAACACCATCAACAATACTCTTATACATCTTCGCACGGCCAGCAACGTCATCTGACTTCACGGTTAGCATTTCACGTAATGTGTGTGCTGCACCGTAAGCTTCTAGTGCCCAAACCTCCATCTCACCAAAGCGTTGACCACCAAACTGTGCTTTACCACTCAGTGGCTGTTGCGTTACTAATGAGTAAGGACCAGTTGAACGAGCATGCATCTTGTCATCTACTAAGTGATTAAGCTTAAGCATGTGCATGTAACCAACCGTTACTGGACGATCAAACGCCTCACCGGTACGACCATCATATAATTGCTCTTGACCAGACTCTGGAAGATCAAGCCATTTTCAATAATGACTTAATATCTTCTTCTTTAATACCGTCAAATACTGGGGTTGCCATTGGCACACCTTCGCGTAAGTTGTTAGCTAGCTCGATAATTTCTTCATCGGTAAATGAAGCTAAGTCTTCTTGCTTACCGTAAGAGTTGTAAATCTTATCTAAGAATGCTCTGATTTCTTTTACCATCTCAGTGCGTTTCTCATCCAACATGGCGGCAATTTTATAACCCAAGCCTTTTGCTGCATAACCTAAGTGAACTTCTAATACTTGACCAACGTTCATTCGTGATGGTACACCGAGTGGGTTAAGCACCACATCAACCGTTGAACCGTCTTCAAGGTAAGGCATATCTTCAACTGGAGATACGCGTGAAATCACACCCTTGTTACCATGACGTCCAGCCATCTTATCACCGACTTGAAGGGTTTTACGTGTTGCCACATAAACTTTAACCATCTTCATAACGCCTGGTGGTAATTCTGCACCTTCCTCAATCTTAGCGCGTTCAACTTCAAAGAACTTGTCAAATTCAACTTGCTTGGCTTTGGCTTGTTTAACCAATGCCGCGACTTCTTTATTCACAGTTGCATCTTCAACTTTAAGCTTAGCAATGTCTGCATTGTCAAGCCTCTTCATTAGTTTAGCGTTGAGTTTCTCACCAGCTTTAATATCACCAACCGCTTTGGTTAATGCATTGCCAGAAAGTTTTAAACGGATACGACGGAATATATCACCGTCAATAATACCAAACTCGTCATCAATGTCTTTTCTGATTTTCGCTAAGCGCTCTTCGTCAATACTCACAGCTCTTGCGTCTTTTTCAACACGGTCACGGGTAAAGACTTGTACGTCGATAACCACACCTGATTTTGATGCGCCGATACGTAATGAAGAATCTTTAACGCTGTTGGCTTTTTCACCAAAAATAGCACGCAATAACTTCTCTTCTGGAGAAAGTACGGTTTCACTCTTAGGCGTAACCTTACCTACTAGGATGTCGCCACCCTTAACACGAGCACCTACATAAACCACACCAACTTCGTCTAATTTAGCCAAAGCAGATTCGCTCACATTGGGAATATCAGCGGTGATTTCTTCAGGACCTAATTTAGTATCACGAGAATACGCCGTTAGCTCTTCGATGTGAATCGTGGTGTAACGATCTTCTTGCACCACTCTTTCTGAAATTAAGATTGAATCCTCAAAGTTGTAACCATTCCAAGGCATAAAGGCAATTTTCATGTTTTGACCTAGCGCTAATTCACCCATATCGGTTGATGGACCATCTGCCAATACATCGCCTATTGCTATCTTATCGCCTGTTTTTACCAAAGGTTTTTGGTTAATACAAGTATTTTGGTTAGAACGTGCGTACTTAGTTAAGTTGTAAATATCAACACCTAACTCGCCCGCTTTGGTTTGCTTAGAATCAACACGAATAACAATACGTGATGCATCTACCGCTTCAACCACACCGCCATGTTTGGCGGTAACACAGACGCGAGAGTCGGTTGCAACAACGCGCTCAATACCGGTACCGACCAATGGCTTCTCTGCCTTTAATACAGGTACTGCTTGGCGTTGCATGTTTGAACCCATGAGTGCACGGTTGGCATCATCATGCTCTAAGAATGGAATCAGTGACGCTGCCACTGATGAAATTTGCTTAGAGTCAATGTCAATTAGAGTGACATCTTCAGAGCCCACCAATACAAATTCGTTTTTACGACGACATGGAATTAAGTCATCCATTAATTGACCTTTACCATCTACTGTCGAATTTGCTTGTGCAATCGTATGCTCAAGCTCATCAATCGCAGACACGTAAATTACTTCATCTGTTACTTTGCCTTTTTTAACTATCTGATAAGGTGTTTCTAAGAAACCATAATCATTGGTTTTAGCATACACCGCTAGTGTATTAATCAGACCAATGTTTGGGCCTTCCGGCGTTTCAATTGGACATAAACGACCATAATGTGATGGATGTACGTCACGTACTTCAAAACCTGCACGCTCACGGGTTAGACCACCTGGACCTAAGGCTGAAATACGACGTTTATGCGTGACACCCGATAAAGGATTCACTTGATCCATAAACTGTGACAACTGAGAAGAACCAAAGAATTCTCTCACCGCTGCCGATACCGGCTTAGAGTTAATGAGATCTTGTGGTGTTAATTCATCTGTTTCTGCTAAGTTTAAACCTTCTTTAACCGCTTTTTCAACACGAACCAAACCAATTCTAAACTGGTTTTCAATCATTTCACCGATTGCTCTGACACGTCTGTTAGCTAGTGTGTCAACATCATCAACAACATCATTACCGTTTTTAATATCGATTAACAACTTAAGAACACTGATAATGTCATCATTGGTTAATACATGCTCGCCTGTTTCAGACTTAATACCTAAACGACGATTAAGTTTCATACGACCTACCCTAGATAAATCGTAACGATCATTCTTAAAGAACAAGTTATTAAATAACAAGTTAACCGCATCTGCTGTTGCAGGTTCACCTGGACGCATCACATGATAAATACTCATGCGTGCTTCAAGCTCAGTTTGCGTATCATCTAAACGTAATGTGTCTGAAATATAAGCACCACCTTTAGATTCATTAATATAAAGAATTTCAATCTTCTTAACTTTGTTGGCACTTAATGCTTCTAACACCTCTTCGCTAATCACTGTATTGGCAGCAAATAAGATTTCACCCGTTTCTTTGTCGATCAAGTCTTGTGAAATAACTTTGTCTAATAAGTATTCAAGCGGTGCGTTGATTGATTTAACGCCGGCTTTTTCCAGAATCTTGGCGTGCTTAGCGGTAATACGACGACCTTTTTCAACAATAATATCTTTGCCTGATTTAATATCAAACTCTGCAATCACACCACGTAGTTTGGCAGGTGATAAGCCAACATCACAAGATTTAGCTTTAAGTTTAACGTTAATTTTTTCAAAGAAAGTATCTAAGATTCCATCTGCGCTTAAGCCCATTGCACGCAATAACGTTGTTATTGGTAATTTACGACGACGATCAATTCGTGCGTATAAATGTTCGTGATGATCAAATTCAAAATCTAACCATGAACCGCGGTAAGGAATAACGCGCGATGAAAATAAGATCTTGCCTGAAGAGTGGGTTTTACCCTTATCGTGTTCAAAAATAACACCTGGAGATCTGTGTAACTGTGACACCACAACACGTTCTGTACCATTAATAACAAAAGTACCTGTTTCGGTCATAAGTGGTAATTGACCTAAGTAAACATCTTCTTCAATGATTTGCTTAACTCGACGTTTTTTCTTGAGAGTTGAACCATTCTTATCAAATAAGACAAGGTTTAATTTAACTCGTAGTGTTGAGGCAAAAGTGACGCCACGTAATTTACACTCTTCAACGTTAAATTTTGGTTCTTGTAGTTCGTAATCAACATATTCAATTTCTGCATAGCCGTTAACTGCTGTTATCGGGAATACGGACTGGAATACTGCATGTAGGCCGACATCTTTTTTTGTTTTTTTCGCCAGCTTGGATAAAGCCATTGAATGAGTCGATCTGGATAGCCAGTAAATCTGGTTCGGTTAAAATTGATTCTCTAGAACCAAAATTATTTCTAATTCGCTTTTTTTCAGTAAATGAATAAGCCATGAATACCTCGTATTAGTTGATGATTACTTGTAAAAATTCTTGTTACGATAAAAACACCAAAATCCCCTTGTGGGGATTTTGGGTAATACACAGAACTAATTACTTAAGTTCTACGCTAGCGCCAGCTTCTTCAAGCTGCTTCTTAACATCTTCAGCTTCCGCTTTATCAACACCTTCTTTAATTGGTGTTGGTGCAGCTTCAACCATGTCTTTAGCCTCTTTAAGACCTAAGCCAGTGATGCCACGTACTGCTTTAATAACCGCAACTTTCTTCTCACCGAATGATGTCAATACAACATCGAATTCAGATTGCTCTTCCGCTGCGCCGCCAGCATCTGCTGCCGCTACTGGTGCTGCTGCCGCTGCTGCTGCAGATACACCGAACTTCTCTTCCATTGCTGAAACTAATTCAACAACATCCATTACAGACATGTCTGCAATTGCATTTAAAATATCGTCATTTGATAATGCCATGATATTTACTCCTTTTTATTTATTATTGTTTTTGGTCACGAACTGCCGCTACCACTCGAGTTACTTTTGTCGGAACTTCATTCAAAGTTCTTGCTAGTTTCTCTACCGGTGCTAACATAAGCGCCATAACCAGACTGATCGCTTGATCTTTAGTTGGTAAGTCTGCAATACGCTTAAGCTGATCTGCTTCCACAAATTCGCCTGAAACGCCCAAACCCTTAACGACTAAATCTTCGTTATCTTTAACGAAATCATTAAATACGCGTGCTACTGCACCTGGATCTTCCTGAGAAAATCCAAGGATTACCGGTCCGCTAAGAACGGGTAGTACACACTCGCATTCAGTCTTCGCTAATGCTATTTTTGCTAAGGTATTCTTTACAACACGTAAAGAAACATTTGCATCCATTGCACTAGAGCGTAGATTAGTCATTTGTTCAACTGTCAATCCACGATACTCGGCCACGCCAACAGAAATTGCACTATCCGCTAGTGAATTTACTTGTTCGACAACAACCTTTTTTGCTTCAAGATTTAGAGCCATTTGCCTCTCCTGAACAGTTTAAAAAAGAAAGCCACCTTATTTGATAACTTTCGCCACAGAGTATTTTTCATACCCTCTACATAGGCCGAGTGTGTTACCACTCAATTAAACAAATACTCCAGGAGGAATATCCGAACCTATGGTCTTTGAGGTCATGCAGAATTAACGCTGCGACCCAAAGAATTCTTTTGCTTGGTCTAATTAAAGACCCTNAAGCGATGCTAAATCAACCGATACGCCTGCGCCCATCGTTGAAGAAACACTTAATTTTTTAAAGTACTAACGCCTTTAGCTGAACTA
>AJXC01001937.1_pt1 | contig 25715 bp, 35 predicted proteins | sample 404948 | NCBI WGS metagenome assembly AJXC01 (sample SAMN02954314, study PRJNA77837) | marine metagenome | biome: aquatic; feature: Guaymas Basin Hydrothermal Plumes; material: sea water; isolation source: Guaymas Basin Hydrothermal Plumes and Background water depths 1600, 1775... ... | reverse complement strand
ACTGGAATACCTTGCTTACACTACATTTGAATAAGTTGGTTGACGTACCAAAAAGCCGGTGTTTGCATCATATCAACCACATCTGCCACTTCGTCTAACGGTGTATCTTCGTGTACGTCAGTCAGCACCGGCACGCCTACTTCGTCTTTTACTTTTTGTAAAATACGCAGCCCTTCTTCAATACCTAAACCTCTAAAGCTACCTGTGCTTGAGCGATTGGCTTTATCGTATGAAGATTTATAAATAAAATTAATGCCTAAATCCTCAGTGACTTTTTTTGAGATAAGTGGCTGTCTCCATCGCCAAAGCTTCAGACTCGATTACGCAAGGGCCTGAGATAAGAAAAAACGGCTGATCAACGCCAATTTCAAAATCTAATAATTTCATAGTGTGTTCCTATTTCAAAATGTTATAAGTTTAATTATAAGTTATACAATTCCTTTAAAATACTTAATCATGACAAATACACCCGATATTCTAAAAAAAATTATTGCCCGTAAAGAGCAAGAAGTAATTGAATGTAAAAAGATCATCTCTTTCGACAATATGATGAAAAAAGCTTACGATGATCGCGAAACACTTGATTTTTACCAAGCCTTAAGAGACAAGGTAGATCTCAAGCAAAATGCTGTTATTGCAGAAATCAAAAAAGCTTCGCCCTTCAAAAGGGGCGTCTTACGTGAAAATTTTAATCCAGTTGAAATCGCCAAAAGCTATGAGGCGCACGGTGCTGCCTGTTTATCAGTACTGACTGATAAAGATTTTTTCCAAGGTGATGATCAATATTTAATCGATGTTAGAGAGGCTGTTTCTTTGCCAATACTACGCAAAGAATTTATCATTGACCCATACCAAGTATTAGAAGCACGCGTCATGGGCGCTGATTGCATTCTGCTCATCGCTGCTTGTCTTAGTGATGGAGAGATGGAAATACTAGCACAACACGCAATGCAACTTAACATGGATATCTTGGTTGAGGTACACAACGCGGAAGAACTTAAACGCGCACTAAAGCTGCCACTTATTATGATTGGTATCAATAATCGCAATCTACGTACCTTTGATGTTTCATTACAGACCACGGTTGACTTACTTAGTGAGCTCAAAGACGACATACTGGTCATTACTGAAAGTGGCATCTTAAGCTCAGACGATGTAGCTTTTATGCATGAACACGATGTTTATAGTTTTTTGGTAGGTGAGGCATTCATGCGTCAAGATGATCCAGGTGTGGCATTACAAGAGATTTTTAAAGGATAAGAATATGAAAACAATAGTAAGATGGGTCAACGACATGACAATGGTTGGAGAATCGGCCAGCGGCCATGCAATAGTAATGGATGGCCCCAAGGAAGCTGGTGGTAATAATTTAGGCATTCGACCAATGGAAATGTTGCTATTGGGTATGGGTGGTTGCACTACCATTGATGTAATGAGTATGCTCAAAAAAATGCGTGAAGAAGTACGTGATTGTCGCGCCGAAATCAGCGCTGAACGTGCAGATGACCACCCTAAAGTATTTACTAAAATTCACATTCATTTTGTGGTTGAAGGGGTTAACTTAGATGAGAAAAAAGTAGGTAAAGCGATTGGCTTGTCAGCTGATAAATACTGTTCCGCCTCTATTATGTTAGGCAAAACTGCCGCTATCACACATGACTTTGAAATCCATGAATAATGTTTGGGGCTGGCTTGGTACGATTACCGGCATAACTGGCGCCCTATTAGTTGCGTTGAATATTGATGAGATTTTTACTGGCTATCTATTTTTTATGGCATCCGCCATTAGTTGGGCTATTCAAGGCACCAAGAATAACGATAAATCTTTAGTATTACTTAACGCTGTATTTGTTTGTGTTAATGCATTAGGCCTTTACAATTGGTTTTAAAATTACCCAGCTTAATCTTTCTTATTTTATTATCAGTCAATGTATTTGCTGACGATGATAAAACACAATCCGACTCTGTTATAGATAATATCGAAACTATTAGTTATGACTTACTAGAGTTAGAAGATCAGCTTGATATGGGCATGAATACTTTTGATATTAAAATAGAAGCAAGAGATATTAGGAGTCAATTGCTTTATCAAGAGCATAAGCTAGGCACACCTAGAGGTGGTGATGAGCAATGGAATGAATCAGAAATGATGATATTAAATGCCAAAAGAAAATTACAAGCTCTAGAAAGAAAAATAAAACTTGAAGGTGATTGGGGCAAAATTAGATTCAAACTCAGGCAAAAAAATTGAGGTAAATGAAATAAGGAATAAGTATAACAATGAAAATAAAAGACAAAAACTAAAATTAAATATTAGATACAACTACGGATTTTAAAGAGACTCTCAACAAAACACCAATTCAAATATTTTTTCAATTTAGCGTATAATATTTTTTTCCGGAGAGTTGGCCGAGTGGCTGAAGGCGCGCCCCTGCTAAGGGTGTATAGGGTTTATCCCCTATCGAGGGTTCAAATCCCTCACTCTCCGCCATTANTAAAAANANCTTTACNATCATGACTGACACACCATTAATAATTGCAGGAAAAACTTACAACTCTCGCTTATTAGTCGGCTCAGGAAAATATAAAGATTTAAACGAAACCAAACTTGCAACTGATGCCGCTGAGGCTGATATTATTACCGTTGCTATTCGTCGCACTAATATCGGGCAGGACAAAAATGAGCCTAATTTACTCGATATCATTACCCCCGATAAATACACTATTTTGCCTAATACTGCAGGCTGTTACACGGCTAAAGATGCCGTACGCACTTGCCAACTGGCACGTGAATTACTAGGCGGACATAATCTAGTCAAGCTCGAAGTGTTGGGCGATGAGAAAACCTTATATCCAAATATTGTGGAAACACTGGCCGCCGCTCAAACCTTAGTTGATGATGGTTTTGATGTCATGGTTTACACCAGTGATGACCCTATCGTCGCTAAAGAACTCGAAAATATCGGCTGTTGTGCAGTAATGCCGTTAGCGTCATTAATTGGCTCAGGTCAAGGCATTGCCAACCCTGCAAAACATTAAATTAATCAAAGAACAAGCCAATGTGCCCGTATTGGTAGACGCGGGTATTGGTTGTGCATCTGATGCTGCTAAAGCCATGGAGCTTGGTTGTGATGGTGTGTTAATGAACTCGGCTATCGCCAATGCTGCTGACCCCGTATTAATGGCTAGTGCAATGAAACATGCGGTGATTGCAGGTAGGGAATCTTTTCTTGCCGGCAGAATGATGAAAAAAAGCCTATGCTTCAGCTTCATCACCAATGGAAAACTTAATCTAAGAAATTTTCAGCTTCTTTTTCGGCTTCAGGTTTTTTAGTTCTTTTTCNAGGTTTAGCCAGCACTTCTAAGAAAAAAGTATCAAGACCTTCTACATCCGCTTCAGAAATAACCTTGTTAATTTCAGAGACATGTATCACCCCACAAGTTAACTCATCAGCACCATAACGACAATCAAAATCCCAAAAATCTACACCCTCAGGTAATGCCTTATTACGTTCACGCTTAATGTATTTTTTAAGCTCATGTTTAATTGCATCAACCACTCTAGGTCTTTTCTTTTTAGGGTGTGAAAAACTAAAGGTTTTTTTCATGATAATTCAAATTAAATAATAACGAGAGATTATACGCATCCAGCAATCTCTAAATACAAATCATAGATTTACAGTTATCTAATTATTTTGGTATTTTTTTTAATCTCAAAACTATTCAATTAACTCTAATGGATTGGTGTGCCTGATAAAGATAAACGCATCATATCGCTGTGGAAGAATGCTTAGGACATAATTATCTAACGCATCATTTTTTGGATTATAAACCACCCCAATTGCTCTGTGTTTTCGATATTGATTAAACCATGGATTCTTACGATCCTTGTAATCAAATAAAAGATAAAAATTATGTAGTTTAAGCTTGCTAAATATATCTTCATAGCTACCCTTAACGCCTGAAGGAATCTGCATTTTTTCCACGGTTGATCCCCAGCTGTTTCCTGCTAAAACTTGCCCCTCATTAGTGCTAAAACCAACAACAAATACTCGCCATCTACCTGATTCATACCTGCTGAGGCTTCCAATATTTACAACACCTTGCAAATACATTGATGTGGCACGAGAATCTCCCACGTGAGTGTTGTGCGCCCAAACTATGCCTTTGGAATTTGCCCCATAAAAATACAATAGGCGTTTTACTGATAACCACATATGTTGCACTCTACTATTCCAAGAAGCAAGATTATTACCAACGGCTAAACGATAGTAATCTTCAGCATTTTTTACTATCAAGGCATTTTGCTCGGCTTGAAAAAAATCATTATCTTTAAAAGTATTACTGGTTATAACTAATGCACGTAAAAGATTTGATACTTCTATCAACCCCTGTTGACATGAAAAACCTTCACGTGATACGGCTTCAGCGTAAGCCCATTCATTACGGTCATATCTTGCAAAACATTGCAATCTGTTCTGTATTTCATTATGATACAACGGCAAATATTTTTGAGTAAATGCCAATAGATTATCCATTGCATCCCACGGCCCATAAACATCCATCCCATGAAACCCTACTTTTTTATCACTAGGCAGGTCTGTGTTATATTCTCTCAACCATTCTGCCAGTTGCTCAATTTCATAATTTTTCCACATCCATTCGGGCCACCGATCAAAGCTGAGTAACACCTCTTTGGCTGATTTTAAAGCACTAGGCATATTCTTTACATATTGGTTAAGGCGATCAATAGAAGACCAATCACCTTCAACTGCAACAAAAGAAAATTGCTTTTCACTAATTAGGCGTTTAGTAATTGCTACACGCAATGAATAAAATTCAGCTGTCCCGTGTGATGACTCACCCAGCAGCACCAATTGACGCTGGCCAGCACGATCAATTATCTTATCCAAATCAGCTGTAATCGCAAGAGGAATTGCCTTGTGTGACAAAAAATCAATCAGATTCTCATTGTCATTACCCAGAACTGGATTATAAAAAATGATAAGAGAAAATAAAACGAAAAATGGAGTGATTTTTTTCATACTTTTCCTAAAAAGTCTCTTTTAGATAACTTGATTCTACACTTCTACACTGCTCAAATAAACATTAAAATAGGTTTATGAATTTTTCTGAAAAATTATCTGACTTAAAACAACAACATCTTTACCGATCTAGAAAAGTCGTTGATGGCGCACAAAGCGTACAAACCACCATTGATGGAAAATCGCTGATTAATTTCTGTTCAAATGACTACTTATCACTAGCCAACCATCCTTTAATTAAAGAAGCTTTTAAACAAGGGGTTGACGAGTACGGTGTAGGATCTGGTGCGTCGCATTTGGTGAGTGGGCATTCAAAAGCGCATCACGAGCTAGAGGCCGCTTTGGCTGATTATACGGGTCAAGAGCGTGCACTACTATTTTCAACCGGCTATAGTGCAAATCTAGGGATTTTCTCCGCACTTAAAGATGAGCTTGACTGGGTGTTGCAAGACAAACTAAACCATGCCTCTCTTATTGATGCAAACCAACTTATTGGGTTACCATTGCAACGATATTTGCATAACGATATCGCCTCACTTAAGAAAAAAATAGCAAAGCAATCAGGTCAAGCGCGACACAGCAGTCCTCGAGGAAGGCATGGCATGATTGTGACTGATATGGTATTTAGTATGGATGGCGATCAGGCAAATATCGATGATTTGCAAAAAATCGCAAATAATTATGATGCAATCTTAATGCAAGACGATGCACATGGATTTGGCGTATTCGAGTCCAATATTCCAAAGAATTCAATTTACATGGCTACTTTAGGTAAGGCGGCGGGCACAATGGGGGCTTTTGTGGCTGGAAATGAAGATTTCATTGAATTTTTAATCCAAAAATCACGTCCGTACATCTACACCACGGCAATTGCTCCGGCAATTTGTGTGGCAACCTTAAAAAGTTTAGAATTAATCAAGCAAGGCGAGCAAAAATCCAAATTATTAACCAATATCGATTTTTTCCGAAATTTTTCAACCGCACTTGGATTACCAATTGAGCCGTCTAACAGTGCGATTCAACCACTCATCATTGGCGACAATGAAAAAGCATTAAAAATCAGTCAAAAACTATTTAATCAAGGTTTTTATATCAGTGCGATTCGGGCACCAACCGTACCCAAAGGCACAGAACGCCTAAGGATCACACTTAGCGCCAACCATACTCAAAGTCAAATCGAGCAACTGTTAGTTCAAATTAAAAATGCTTTACAGTAGTACAATTGGTAGTGGCCCAGACTTAGTATTGCTACACGGCTGGGGGTTTAATTCAGAATTATTCAATGATCTTATTGATCAATATAAAAATCAATATCGTATAACCAAGATTGATCTTCCGGGGCATGGTCGAAGTGACAATGTAGATGGCGGACTTAATGAGTGGTGTAATGAAATTATTAAAATCTTACCTAATAATCCAATTTTACTAGGTTGGTCATTAGGTGGACTACTGGCGATTAAAATTGCCACGCAAATTAAAATATCCGAACTAATTTTGGTGGCTTCGACGCCTAATTTTGTACAAAACTCAGATTGGAAATACGGCATTAATGAGGATAATTTTCTTCAATTCTCTGATACGCTAGAGCTTAACTTGTCAAAAGGTTTGAAGTCGTTTTGTTGGCTTGCAAACTCAAGATAAAGTTCAATTAAAGATGCTTAACCAATCAATCGATGAATTCCCCGCAACAACAATAGCACTTAATCAAGGGCTGGAGATTCTCTTAACCACGGACTTATTAGACGAGTTTAGTCAATTACAAATACCAATAAAGGTGGCTTTAGGTGATCATGACACATTGGTCCCTTATCGAATCAGCAATTGGTATGATAAGGCTAAAATAAAAACACAAGTGTTAAATACGGGTCACTTGCCATTTTTACATAAGGATTTCACGCTATGAATAAATCTATCGCGCCCATACTACTGGGTATCTTTGGTATTTTTTGGGTAGTGCTTGCCATTAACCCACTTTATCGAGATATATGGGTTGCTGAAAATTTAATCCTTATTATTTGCACTACCTATGTAATATCGACTTATAAATCAATTCCTTTTAGCAATACCTCGTACTGGCTCATTTTTATATTTTGTATTTTGCAAACTATTGGTGCGCACTACACTTACGCAGAGGTTCCGATTGGTTTCTGGGCTGCCGATCTACTGGAAATAGAGCGTAATCATTATGATCGACTCGTGCACTTTGCCTTTGGATTTTTATTGGTATTGCCATTCAAAGAAGTAATTACTAGAACCATCAAGTTCTCTAGCTTTCGCTCTATGGTCTTTTTATTGGTTTTGATATTTCTTGGTATTGGTAGTTTTTATGAAATACTTGAGTGGCTCTATGCTATTTTCTATGAACAGCAACAATCTCCTCAAACAGCTGACTCATTTCTTGGGTCACAAGGAGATATTTGGGATGCCGAAAAAGACATGCTCATTACTGGTCTTGGAGCTTGGTTGTACTTAATATTTTTTACCTCCAAGACACAGTAATAAGTTTATTTAATTTTAACCTCAATTTGCTTAGGTATAACTTTGGCTACTTTAGTAATAGCTAAACTTAAAACACCGTCAACAAACTCAGCTTTGATATTGGTTGTTTTAACGGTTTGAGGTAAAGTAAAACTTCTAACGAAAGAACCATATGAACGTTCCATACGGTGTCTTTTTGTGTCTTCAATCTCAACTTTTTTCTCACCTTTAATGGTTAACACGTTGTTTTCAATGGTGACATGTGCATCATCCTTATGCACACCAGGTAACTCAGCCCTAACCATGTAAGACTTATCATCCTCTTCAATATCAACTGCAGGCATCCAATCACCCTTCTCAAACTCACCTAAAGGGTGGTTAAAATGCTCAAACATTTCATCCATTTCAGCAAATGGGTGCATTAATGTTAGACTCATAACAACCTCCTTTTCTTTATTTATACAACTACCTCACTTTCATAGTACGCCTCTTTTTATCTACATGAAGATGATTTGAGTATAATTCAAACATATTAGCTTTTAGTAAGGGGTTCTAATGACAACTTTAGTCGGTGTAATTATGGGGTCAAAATCTGATTGGCCAACCATGAAATATGCAGTAGAAATGCTGGAAGAATTTGGCGTACCACATGAGGTTGAAGTGGTGTCTGCACATCGCACGCCAGATAAGATGTTTGACTACGCTTCTAGTGCTCAGTCTCGAGGTTTAAAAGTGATTATTGCCGGTGCTGGTGGTGCAGCGCATTTGCCTGGCATGGTTGCTGCAAAAACCATTGTGCCGGTACTCGGTGTGCCTATTCAATCTAAGGCGCTTAGCGGTCAAGATTCTTTACTCTCTATTGCACAAATGCCAGGTGGTATCCCTGTTGGCACACTAGCTATTGGTGATGCCGGTGCTAAAAATGCCGGTATTTTAGCAGCGCAGATTGTTGCCAATGAAGACGAAGCTATTCGCGAAAAAGTAGCAGCATTTAGAGCCAAACAAACCCAAGACGTTCTTGATAANCCAAATCCACAAAATTAACTAATGAAAATAGGTGTTTTNGGCGCTGGTCAACTCGGCAGAATGATGGCTATTTCTGGCTATCCTTTGAATCACNAGTTTGGTTTTTTAGGTAATTCTACTGATGAGCCTTCTGCACTTCTAGGCCACATGTTTGCTCTAGAAGATAATGCTGACAATATAGAATCATTAGTAGATTTTGCTGATGTTATCACTTATGAAAGTGAAAATACCGATGTTGAAGTGGTTAAAAAAATCAACAAAAATATTCCAGTATATCCGAGTGAAAAATCACTGTTCACCACACAACATCGTGGCCGTGAAAAGGCTTTATTTGATCAGCTAAACATTCCTTGCGCACCTTATCAAATGGTGAACTCTGTGGATGATTTAAAAACCGCTGTAGATAATATCGGTCTTCCTGCTATTTTAAAAACGGCCACCGAGGGTTATGACGGCAAAGGTCAGTTTTTAATGCGTGATGTAAGTCAAATGAATGAAGCTTGGGAGAGTATAAATGGTGTTGAATCTATTCTGGAAGGGTTTGTTAATTTCAAGCGCGAGTTGTCTTTAATTGCGGTGCGCGGTATTGATAATGATCACCGCTACTATCCATTAGTTGAAAATACACATCATAACGGCATTCTTAGGCTGACTATTGCACCTGCTCAAAACATTGATTCAGAAGTACAAAAAACAGCTGAACACTACATGCAAACCTTATTGGATGAAATGAATCACGTAGGAGTGCTGACCATTGAGTTGTTTGAGACTGAAAAAGGCTTAGTAGTCAATGAAATGGCACCGCGTGTTCATAATTCTGGGCACTGGAGTATTGAAGGTGCTAACACTTCACAGTTTGAGAATCACGTGCGTGCGATTACTGGCATGCCACTTGGTGATACCACACCAACTCATTCGTATTGTGCAATGATCAATATTATTAGTAAGATTGGTCCGACTGATACCGTACTCAACATGCCAAATGCACACCTGCACTTGTACGATAAAGAAGAACGTGCAAACAGAAAACTGGGGCATATTAATATTACTTCCAATTCTCAACAAAAATTAGATGACAGCATTAAAAAACTAAAAGACTTCTTGCCTACATCATGACTGACACTACCGACACAACTAACAATACTGCCATAATTCGATTAAACAATTGAAAGTGCGATTCACTTTTAATGATTTTTTGCATTTGAGATCCTAAAAACAACCAAGAACCATTGCAAGGAAATATAGCAATAAAAAAGCTCAATGCAATTACAAATGTAGTTAATCGGATATCAGCGCTGGATGTAAACGACCCAATGCCACTAAATATCATTACCCAAGCTTTAGGGTTGATCCATTGAAATAAAACCGCCTGAAAAAATGTGAACGGTTTTGAACTTCCATCAATGCTACTTTGTTTGGTAGTGTTAAACAATCGATAAGATAAATACAATAAATACCCAATACCNAGTGCTTTGATTACGTCGTGTAATTTTGGCACTTGATTTACTAAAACATCAAGACCCAAGCCAACAGCAATTAGCATNANTGGAAAACCAAAAGCAATACCTAAAAGGTGTGGTAACGACTTTTTAATACCAAAATTAAGCCCTGAGGAAAGAATCATAATATTATTCGGCCCAGGCGTAATGGTCATTACTACGGAAAACAAGAAAATTGACAGTAGATTATCCATTGCTTAATTCTAACTTAAATTTAGCTGCCAAATCACCTTCAATCTTATAAGCCTCTTTTTCGCTAATGGGTTTGTCACGCAGATGCTGGATCACATGAACCATCTCGTGGCAAAAAGCAGTAATAAACTGATTTGTTGTTAAATCTTTTTCGATATCAATATAAAACTTACCTTCACCTTCATGGTCTGTCCACGCCTCAGCATGATCTACATCTTGAATTCTTAAGTCTATATCGACTGGTTTTTTAATAGAAAGTGCTTGAGAGCAGAAGTAATAAAGGTCTTTGGCTAATTGTCGTTGAGATTTTGTACCACCTTCAATATAAATCACTAGCCAAAACGCTTATCCAAATAAGCCATAATGTCCAATGATTCGTACATCCAGGTAATTTCATCGCCCTTTTTAAGCCTTAAACAAGGTACTTTAACCTCACCACCGCCAGCTAATAATTCTGCTCTAAACTGTCCAGCTTGCGCATTGCGAGTTTCCATTGGTAGATTCAAGCGTTTAATGGCTCTACGGGTTTTGATACAAAATGGGCAAGCGTAGAATTGATACAGTTTTAAAGACTCAACTTGCTGATTAACATCGGCCTGCTCTGCGTCGGTGCGTTTTAGTTTTTTTGGTGAAAAAATCCAATCAATCAATACAATCAATCGACCCAAGCCCTCTCTCATTCCTTTGATCAAAATTTTCATTTTTCCTCTCTTGCTTTATATGCTGTTAACGTGTTTTCTAATAGAGTGGCGATGGTCATTGGCCCTACACCACCAGGCACAGGTGTGATCCATACGGCTTTATCTTGCGCTGAGTCAAAATCCACATCACCAGACAAACTACCGTCATTTAAACGATTAATACCCACATCAATGACTGTTGCACCTTGTTTAATCCAATCGCCTTGGATCATTTTTGGTTTACCAATCGCTACCACAACAACATCGGCCTGTTTAATTTTATCGCTTAAATTCTGCGTTTTACTATTACAAATAGTTACCGTTGCACCTGCGTTTAAAAGCTCCATCGCCATTGGGCGACCGACAATATTTGACGCCCCAACGACCACGCAATCCTTACCAACCAAGTCAATGTCGGTTGTGGCCAACATGGTCATCACCCCTTTGGGCGTACATGGGCGTAAAAACGCCTTATTTTGCATGAGTTTGCCAATATTCTCACTATGGAAGCCATCAACGTCTTTATTGGGACTAATCGCTTCAGTGACTTGATTTGCATCCAAATGACTGGGAAGCGGTAACTGCACCAAAATACCGTCAATCTTGTTGTCATTATTTAAACGCTCAACTTCAGATAACAATTCTGCTTGAGTAATATTGGCGGGTTTGTTAATTTTTTCAGAATAAAAGCCAACTTCTTTGCAAGCATTGTCTTTATTACGAACGTACACAGTAGATGCAGGATCATCACCCACCAGAATTACCGCCAAACCTGGTTTTCGATCAAGCTTAGTTACTTGCTTAGCAATATTTACTCTAAGTTGTTTTGCAATTTGTTTACCGTCAATAATCATATCAAGGTCTTAATGCCTCTCTAACTTTCTCTAAATCCTCAGCCGTATCAACACCGAAACCAGTTGCTTCACAAGCGAGCTCTACATGCACATCAAAGCCTTCATTCAAAACTGTTAGTTGTTCTAATTTTTCAACTTGCTCATAACGAGAGCTGTCCATGGTTAAGTACTGTTTAATAAAGCCCGAACGATAAGCATAGATACCAATGTGCTTAAAACACAGCTCAATGTCAAAATCTGCTTTTTCTCTAAAAGCAGGAATAGATGCACGTGAAAAATACAAAGATTTACCAAATTTATCGAACACTACCTTGACACAATTCGGATCGAGGTATTGATCATGATCAATAACTCTTTCACACAAAGTAGCCATTTGCATATTGCTACTAACAAGGTTTTTTGCTACTTGCTTAATTACACTTGCACCCAGCATGGGCTCATCACCTTGAACATTAACAATAATCTCATCATCACTAATATTTAACAGCTCTAGCACCTCAGCAATACGAGAAGTGCCTGAAATATGATGGTTGCCAGTCATGCACGTAGTGGCACCAAATTCCTTAGCAACTTTTTCAATACGCTCATCATCAGTAGCAATAATCACGCGCGATGCTCCACTGTTAATGGCGTTCTCAAAAGTATGTTGAATGAGTGATTTGCCGTGAATGTCTTGAAGTAATTTTGCGTTCAAGCGAGATGACGCATAACGTGCAGGAATAATAACGGAAAAGTCCATCACTTGGTTTTTAGCTTACGCGCCTCTTCTTCTAATAAAACTGGAATACCATCTTCAATAGGATAAGCCAAACCGCTATCCTCACAAATTAGCTCATCGCCCACTTGTTTAAGTGGTGCCTTACTTTTAGGGCAAACTAATAATTTTAATAAGTCTTCATCAATCATAATTCATTGGTTAATTGTTTTAAAAAATCATCACTTAAATCGGCTTCGACCTGTAAATACCACATCTGACCTGTTGCGAACTCTTTGCATTTTACACAATCCTTAGCAGTCATAAGAATAGGATGATTGTCTGAAAATTCCAAATCTTTTTGTGAGTAGTTGTAGTGATCAGCAAAAATATGTGGCAATACATTAACCCCAAGCTCAATCAGAGAGTCAAAAAATCGCTGTGGATGTCCAATGCCAGCAACACCATGAACAGTTTGGTCTTTAAAAAAATTCAATGGTTTCTCTTCTCCTGTGTCGACATTAACAAACGCCTTTGGCACTAGATTGGATGATATTTCACCCACATGCGAAGCGCCATTATTAATCACAAAATCCACATTTTTCAACCTAGATACTGGCTCCCTTAAAGGCCCAGCAGGTAAAAACAAACCATTACCAAATCGACGCTTTCCATCAACCACAGAAATTTCTATATTTCTACCCATGGCATAGTGTTGCAAACCATCATCGCTAATCACCAAATCAATTTTATGACTATTAATTAAATCCTTAACGGCTTGAACTCGGTCTTTGTTTACCATTACCGCTACTTGAGTTTGAGTAGCAATCAATAGCGGCTCATCTCCTGATTCACTGGCTTTAATATTTTGATCAACCAGCAAACTACCTTGCTGATGTGAGCCACCATAACCACGAGACACAACACCAACTTGCTTGCCTTGTTGTTTAAAGTAATTTACTAGCGCAATCACAATGGGTGTTTTCCCGCTACCTCCCACAGTAATATTACCCACTACAATCACAGGTACATCAAAATGATGCGTTGTGAATAACCCTATTTGATAAAAGAATTTTCTAAAGGTTGATAAAAGATAAAAAACACCTGAAATTGGTAGCAATAAATAATTAACAAGTCCTCGGGTGTTTAAATCCATTATCTAAAACTTTCTTTCCAAAAAACCTTATTCAACGCATTCGTCCTTAGTATTGTACCTATCTTCAGAAAATCTTAACAACGCGGCAGAAGCCGTTAGCACAAGAATGGATACCACCATAATCAATAAATTAAACTTAGTCATGAGTCACGAGTGACTTCATATCAATCACCATGAAACGTGTGATAGCAGTAATGGCAATAAATATCAAAAAGATCACTGGCAAGCGATGAGTTTTAAAATAAATACCCACCATGGCGCCAAGCTCTAAATAAATAAATAACAATAGAATATCCTTGAGCGATGCAAAACCAGAATCGTGTTGCATAATTATTAAATACTCATTGACTGCTGACCATACAATCGTACCGCCAACAACGAACAGACCTACCACATGAAAAACCTCAATTAATAAATCACCTAATTGATCGATTCTCTTTTTAATTGTCACATTTGACATATTTACTTCTCCCCTTCTTTTACCTTTAAAGTGCTAATTATGACAAAATATCAGCACCATGAGTGTTGAATTTAATATTTCTAACCAATATTTACGTTCTAATCGTAAAAAAGGCTTTGTTTCTTTCATTTCTGGCGTTTCAATGGTAGGGCTTATTTTGGGTGTGATGACGCTTATCACCGTATTATCGGTAATGAATGGTTTTCATAAAGAACTTAGAGACAGAGTACTGAGTGCTATTTCACATTCGACCATTACTGAATACGGAGGTACACTGGAATATTGGCAAGAAATACGAAATAAAATTAACCAACATCCTCAAGTACTTGATTCATCCCCTTACATTAAACGCTACGGTTTGTTAAGTGCTAATGGTAGGGCTCAAGGCATCAGTATCAGGGGTGTGATTCCTGAATTAGAAAAAAACACATCCATCCTGTTGGATAAAATCAAAACTGGATCTGTAAACCTTTCAGGGTCTAATATGCTTATTGGTTCTGGCTTGGCATTGCAATTGGGTATCACTATAGGTGATAAAGTTACCTTATTAACTCCTGAAATATCTTCCAGTATTATCGGCATTCAACCACGATTTAAACGCTTTAATGTGAGTGGTGTCTTTGATGCTGGTATTAATGAATACGACAATAATTTTGCTTTTGTTCATCTTAATCAAGCGCAAAAACTCTATTCCATGAAAGGTCTAGTATCTGGCATCCGTCTCAAGGTTAACGACCTGTTCCAAGCTAAAAAAATTACCAATGAAGTGATCAACAATCTTGACAAGACTCGCTATTATGGAGTTGATTGGACTAAGAAAAAAGCTAATTTTATCAAAGCACTTAATTTAGAAAAACAAATGATCGGCATCATACTGTCACTCATTATTGCTGTAGCAGCCTTTAATATTGTTTCTATGATGGTAATGGTAGTCACTGACAAAAAAGCAGACATTGCTATTTTAAGAACCATTGGCATGACGCCCAAACGTATCGTTAAAGTGTTTTTCTACCAAGGACTTACCATTGGCATAGTTGGTATCGTGATCGGAGTAATATTAGGTATCGTACTTTCACTTAACATTGAATCCGTCGTCAGTGGAGTTGAATCTATTTTAGGGTTCCAATTTTTTCCTAAAGATGTGTTCTACATTAATCGTTTCCCTTCTGAAATACATTTGACTGACGTTATTAAAGTAATTACAGGTGCGTTTGTTTTAGTTATTATTGCCTCAATCTACCCTGCCAAACGCGCAGGAAAAGTTGAGATTGCTAAGGTACTTAATCATGAGTAATATCATTGAATGCAACAATCTTAGTTATAGCTACAGTAATGGAAAACAAGAAATGCCAGTTCTACAAAATCTTAACTTAAGTGTAGATCAGGGTGAGTCCGTTGCTATTTTAGGACAATCAGGCTGTGGAAAGTCAACTCTACTTAATTTACTAGGTGGTATGGACGAACCCAGCAGTGGCACTGTATTGATTAACAATACAAATTTAGCCGAACTGAGCGAAGAAAAAACAACTCAACTCCGTGCCCAACATTTGGGCTTTGTTTATCAATTTCACCACTTATTAAAAGACTTTAGTGCGCTCGACAATGTGGCCATGCCTCTATTAATTCAAGGTGAAAATAAACAAACCTCTAAAGAAAAATCCAAGCAATTACTTGAAAGTGTTGGGCTTAAAAATAGAATCGAACATCTTCCTGCAGAACTATCAGGAGGTGAGCGCCAACGTGTTGCTATTGCACGTGCTTTAATTACCAATCCTAGTTGTTTATTGGCTGATGAGCCCAGTGGCAATTTAGATGCTAAAAATGCATTGGATATTTTAGAATTAATTACTGATCTTAACCAAACTCAACACTCATCACTGGTAATTGTAACTCACGATGAAAAAATTGCATCAAAGATGCAACGTGTACTTATTTTAGAAAATGGACAACTTAAANAATCTTAGAATTGGTTCTTACTAAGGCATTGCTTTTATCCACGTAGCACAGCTTTGGCGTGTAATCTTTAAGTTCTTTTTCATCGTAACTGGCATAAGTAGCAATAATCAATAAATCCCCTACACTGGCCTTATGTGCAGCAGCGCCGTTAACCGAAATCACACCAGAGTTGTCTTTACCACGAATGGCATACGTGATGAAACGATTGCCATTGTTAATATTGTAAATTTGGATTTGTTCAAAAGAACCAATACCAGCTGCATCTAAGAGTACACCATCAATTTCACACGAACCCTCGTAATCCACTTCACTGGCTGTGGCAGTAACCCGATGTAGTTTTGCTTTTAGAAATATTCTTTGCATGATGCGTCTATTTTAAAGTAAATCAAGTTAGGGATTTTATAAGTATTTTTCGAGTATTTTTATTTTCTACAAGGCAAATATTAAAAATACAAAGGCGCGTAGTAAAGCTACGTAACTGAGTATTTTTAATATTTAACGCCGTAGAAGATGAAAGGACGAAGTAAAAATTATCCTAAAAATTGGATCATGATGCCGGCGGCAATTGCCGATCCTATCACACCAGCAACGTTTGGCCCCATCGCATGCATAAGTAAGAAGTTGTGTGGATTAGACTCTAAACCCACCTTGTTAGACACACGCGCTGCCATCGGCACAGCAGATACACCAGCAGAACCAATCAAAGGATTAATTTTTTGCTTGCTAAATACATTCATCAACTTTGCCATCAGTAACCCACAAGCCGTGCCAATGGCAAAAGCAACCATGCCCAGTAATAAAATTCCTAAAGTGTCAAGCTGTAAAAACGTATCAGCCATCAATTTTGAACCAACGGCTAAACCTAAAAATATGGTTACAATATTGATAAGTGCATTTTGAGTAGTGTCGCTCAATCGATCAACCACACCAGATTCTTTCATTAAATTACCAAAAGCAAACATACCTAATAATGGTGCTGCATCAGGTAACAATAATGCCACCAACATCAATAACATAACCGGAAAAACAATCTTCTCAACTTTTGAAACCTCTCTAAGCTGCACCATTTCTATTTTTCGCTCTTTCTCAGTAGTCAACGCTCTCATAATAGGCGGTTGAATTAAAGGCACTAACGCCATGTAAGAATACGATGCAACGGCAATTGCACCAAGCAAATCAGGTGCTAACTTTGAAGCCACGTAAATACTCGTTGGGCCATCAGCACCGCCAATAATACCAATCGCCGCCGCGTCCGTTAAGCTAAAGTCAAATATCCCAATGGCCGTTAGTCCAATAGCGCCAAGTAGCGTAGCAAAAATACCAAACTGTGCTGCAGCGCCGAGTAGCAAGGTTTTAGGATTAGCCAGCAATGGGCCAAAATCAGTGAGTGCACCCACGCCCATAAAAATAATCAATGGAAATGCACCTGATTCAATACCCACCACGTAAAACACATGCAAGATACCATTACCCTCTGCAATGCCTGCACCCGGAATGTTTGCCAAAATCGCACCAAAACCAATCGGTAATAACAATAATGGTTCAAATTTTTTAATAATGGCTAAATACAAAAGTAGCATACCCACTAATAACATCAGGCCTTGTCCCCAAGTCATTTGGTACAAACCGGTGTTAATCCAAAGTGTATTTAATTGTTCCATGTTCAGTATTATGCAAGGGTTAGTAAAGTCTGCCCTACTGTAACCGTATCGCCTTCTTTAACACTAATATCAACCACTACACCACTTTTAACGGCTCTAATCTCAGTTTCCATCTTCATCGCTTCTAAAATAACCAGTACGTCGCCTTCAGCAACTTTTTGATGCGTCTCGACCATAACCTTCCAAATATTGCCAGATAACGGTGCACCAACCGACTCACCCTCAACCGGTGTTGATTCATCAGGCACAATTTCTTTTTCAGTCGATACTGTAACTTGCGTGGTGTCGTCAGAAGACGCTTTCATTGAAGTTATGTTTCCACCAGCAGAAACTTGAACGGCATACGAGGCACCTTTAAACGAAACCGTATAAGTCCCTTCTTCACTATCAGGCTTGGCACAAGTATCGGCTAATTGTGGTGCTGGTTCAAAGAAATCTGGGTTACCTCTATTTTCTAAAAATGAAATTCCCACTTGTGGAAACAATGCATAAGTCAATAGATCGTCAATCTTATTCTTAGCCAAAGTAATATTTTTTTCAGCCACAATGATGTCAAATTCTTGTTCAAGAATGTGCATTTCCGGTGCAATGTTATCAGCCGGCCTACAAGTAATTGGGTGTGAACCTTCCAATACTTTGGCCTGTAATGCCTTATCGACTGGTGCTGGTGTTGCACCGTATTCACCTTTTAAAATACCTGCGGATTCTTTAGTAATGGTTTTATAGCGCTCTCCAGTAAGCACATTCAGCACCGATTGTGTGCCAACAATTTGTGAAGTTGGTGTTACTAATGGGATGTAACCTAAGTCTTTACGTACACGTGGGATTTCTTCCAACACTTCATCCATCTTATCCGCTGCATTTTGCTCACGTAATTGATTTTCCATGTTGGTCAACATCCCGCCTGGCACTTGAGACAATAAGATTCTAGAATCCACACCTTTTAATGAACCTTCAAACTGGGTGTATTTACAACGTATCGGTCTAAAGTAAGTATCAATCTCTTCAAGCTTCCTTAAGTCTAAACCCGTCTTCCGATCACCGTGCTCTAAAATAGAAACCACAGAGTTAGTCGCTGAATGACCGTAAGTCATGCTCATAGAGCCAATCGCCGTATCCACCCGATCGACACCCGCCTCAACTGCTTTAATAATACATGCCGTTGAAAGTCCTGTGGTTGCATGAGCGTGCAATTGAATCGGGATATCAATGGTTTCTTTTAATTGCTTAATTAAATCATAAGCCACGTAAGGTTGTAACAAACCAGCCATGTCTTTAATACAAAGCGAATGCGCACCCATGTCTTCAATCTCTTTAGCCATGTCAATCCACATCTCAGTCGTGTGTACCGGGCTCACTGTGTAAGAAATTGTACCTTGGGCATGCTGACCTAATTTAATGGTTTGATCGGTCGCCGTCTTAAGATTGCGTATATCATTCATCGCATCAAAGATACGAAAAACACTCACGCCATTTTCAACACATTGATCAACAAACTTTCGCACCACGTCATCACTGTAATGACGATAACCTAATAAATTTTGCCCTCTAAGTAGCATTTGCTGAGGCGTTTTGGGCATGACTTTTTTAATCTCTCGGATTCTATCCCAAGGATCCTCGCCAAGATAACGAATACACGAATCAAAAGTAGCTCCACCCCAAGATTCCATCGACCAATACCCGATTTTATCTAACTTATCGGCAATCGGTAACATGTCATCAATGCGCATACGAGTTGCAAATAATGACTGGTGCGCATCTCTAAAAACCAACTCGGTAATTTCAACTTTCTTACCCTTAGCGTTGTTGGATTTGGTGGTAATATTTCTTAAGAACTTTAACATTTTGTTTACGCCCCTCTGTGCAACTTAATGGCCTGCTCAATCACAAATTTAGTCTCTTCGTCTAACTCGTCTTTTAAGCTTAAATTGTCGTCATGATGAGTATCATCATCCTGCACTTGTTTGCTCATTTTTTGAATAATGATGGACATCAACTTAGTGATAAACACCAACAAAGTCAAAAACAAAAACACAAAACCCATGCCAAACATGGTTAGGTTGATTGCTTCTGCTATAAGATCAGGTTGTTCCATATTTATTCATTTTATGCTAATTTGGTACCGATGGACGGAATCGAACCGTCACTCCCGAAGGAACCGGATTTTGAATCCGGCGCGTCTACCAATTCCACCACATCGGCTTATTTATGTCTAAAGGTAATTCTTCCTTTGGTTAAATCATAAGGCGTCATTTCTACCGTTACTTTATCGCCCGGCAAGATACGAATATAGTGTTTACGAATTTTGCCAGAGATATGCGCTAACACACTGTGTCCATTTTCTAACTCAACAGTAAAAAGTGGTGTTGGGTAGCTTCTCTTTAACCACACCTTCTAATTCAATATAATCGCTTTTTGACATTCTATATCTTTATCTCAACTAAGTAAATTGGACAATTTTACCCGATTGTAATACGTTTAACACAAAAATGGAAAACCTATGTACTCTTGCTAATCAGTTATAATTGTGTCATTTTTTGCTAAACAAATCTAATTAATTAATGAAAATAAGCTTTGAATTTTTCCCGCCAAGAACCGAACAAGGCAAGCAAGCTTTAACGCAAGTTCGAAAAGAATTAAGCACAATTAGTCCTGAATATTTTTCAGTAACTTTTGGTGCTGGTGGCAGCACCCAAGATGCCACACTAGAAACCGTATTAGACATTCAACAAAACGATGGTGTTCCAGCAGCACCTCACCTCTCTTGCATTGGTTCTGAAAAAAATAAAATCATCGAACTGCTTGATCAATACAAAGTCGCGGGGATCAATCGTATTGTTACCTTACGTGGCGACATCCCTTCAGGTGTGCGTGACATTGGTGATTTTCATTACGCCAATGAATTGGTAGAATTCATTAAAACTCAATACAGCGATTATTTTCACATTGAAGTGGCCGCTTATCCAGAAATGCATCCTCAAGCAAAAAACATTGACACCGATTTAAAACATTTTATTGCCAAGGTTAAAGCCGGTGCAAATGGCGCAATCACTCAATATTTTTACAATGCCGATGCCTATTTTAGATTTAAAGACGAAGTTGAAAAAGCAGGCGTTGATGTTCCCATCACGCCGGGCATTATGCCGATTACTAATTACACGCAACTACTTAGATTCTCAACCATGTGTGGCGCTGAAATTCCTAAATGGATTTTAGAAAGGCTTAAACTTTATGAAAACGATTTAGATTCACTCGCTGAATTTGGTACAGAAGTAGTGTCCGCTCTGTGTCAAACGCTTAAAAATCAAGGGGTGGATAGTTTTCACTTCTATTCAATGAATCGAGCACAACCATCGTTAAACATTGCTAAAAACCTAAAATAGGTGTATTCAGTGTGCTTGGTTTTTAACCCAGCCTTGCAGTTTGTGTAGTGCTTCTTTGTCCTGAGCATGGCAACATTTTTCTAAAACCTCCAGACGCTCACCCAACTCTTCAAACACCATTTCATAATGTTGGTTTTTAATCTCTTCTTTGTAGATTTTTGTTTTTAGTGAAGCAACAATACTCATTAAAGATTTTTCATTTTCAGACTGAGCAAAAGCCACGGAATTGGATTTAAACATCGCATCGTCTTTAATTTGTTGCATTTTTTTGAGTCGATCGTCTTGTTCAGAATTTAGACTAGCGTTGGGATAGGCTAACCTTAGACTATCAACAGTAACGTAACCCTCATGAGTTTGTAATTTTCCACTGTTGATTTGCGCTTGAATATCAATACGACTAATGCCTAACATGCGCGCTGCTTTAGAAACACTCAGCTTAATCATTTTACCTTCCCCTAAAAAATAAAATATACTTGACAAAATAACTGTGTTTTATGTATTTGTCAAGTATTTATGCATTTTTATTCAATTAATCTTATTGCTTGCATCAACCCATCATCACTAGTTTGTGGCGCAACCTTCACTCGATTAAAGCCAATCGATTCAGCGTAAGTTTTAATTCTGTCACTAAGCACCACTAGAAGATATTGCTTAATTCGTTGAACTACATCAATGTTTATTTGTTCGATCATTGCCATCATGGTCGATAGATTTTCAACGCTGGTAATGGTAATCACACCATCATTATTACTCAAAAATTGAGTTAACGACTCTTGATGCAAAGAATCTATCCGACATTGAGTACGCTCATAAACTTCAATGTATTCCACCACATTATCTTTGCCCAAGCCTTCTTTCAAGGTTTCTCTGCCACCCTTTCCTCTAAAAATTAAAATGTCTTTATTGGATAATTTTTTCACCTCATTCATTGCTAATAAAGATTCACTGGAAGATTTTTCTTGTGGAAAAGCATCAACCTTAAAACCATGGTCGCTCAATTTTTTTGCGGTGGCAGCACCCACTGCAAAAATCTGATCGTGATGATGGTCTAACGAACTCAATGCTTCCAAACCGTAATCAACCGCATTGGCACTAATGAAAATAACAGCATCATAATGCACCTTTAAAGGTGCACCCTTCAACGCTTCAATTTTCAAAGTAGGAAATAGAATTGGTTGATGGCCACTGTTGTTAATCAAGGCCTTCAGTGGCTCAACTTGATTTAACGGTCGGGTTAATAGAATGTTCAATACCCTAACAACTCAGCAATGATACGAACCTTATTTAGCACTTCACTCTCAGCAAATTTGCAAATTAATACCGTTCTAGTGTTGATACTAGCGGCATCTTCCAAATAAGTTCTGATTTGTTTTTCGTTCCAGACCTCGGACGTATAAAAAACCGGCAATTTATTAAAATACAAATTTTGACCAACGGCTGATTTGTGTTTTAAATCTAATTTAAGCACTTTGTTTGACTGAAAACAAACCCGATAACCATCCAAAAGGTTCATTGTCTCATCCGATGGAGTCTGCTCAATTTCACAAAATAATGTAAATTCCTGCTTGTAATCACTCACATTAGACAATAACGAAGTTAACTGTTTAATATCCGTTAATTGCGCCTTCTCAACAAATAAAACCAACTCAAACTCTTCTTCAGTGTCTTCTATCTCTTCAAAAATTTGATCCAGATCTTCATCAGTGTCAATCGGCAAAGATAACGCCTTAAACAAAGTTGAGTAATAATCAAAGCGCCACTCGTTAGGCAAATCATCGGGATAAAAATCATCCTGAAGATCCAAACCACTGCGACCAATTAAAAACTCTGTTTCACTCATCTGAAATGATATACCTTTATAATAACCAAAAAAAATAACAAAAAATCAATATGCCCGATATTCTACTACCAATTATCGCCCTATTATCAGGTTTCGCACTTTTAATTTGGAGTGCCGACAAATTTACCGAAAACGGTGCGAAAATTGCCAATATTTTTAAAGTATCTCCCTTAATTATAGGGCTCATTATCTTTGGATTTGGCACCTCTGCGCCTGAGATGTTAGTATCCGGTTTAGCCGCTATGGATGGCAACACCGGCTTAAGTATTGGCAATGCAATTGGATCCAATATTTTTAACATTGCTTTAGTATTAGGTGTTAGCGCTATTATTGCACCAATTGAAGTTCGAGGGAGTATTCTCAAAAAAGAATGGATATTTTTAATGATTGCCACGCTTTGTGCAGGATTATTATTAGTCGATCAACGCCTTGACTTTACTGATGGTTTAATTTTACTTACTCTGCTGATCTTGTTTCTTGGTTACACTCTTAAAGAGGCAAAAATAAAAGAATCATGAATTTGATGATCTTGAGCAAACAATAGACAAAAGTCAAACCAACAAAACTTGGATTATGCTGCTCATTGGGCTTGTGGTATTAATATCAAGCGCCAAGCTGGTCGTTTGGGGTGGTGTAGAGGTGGCACAGTTTTTTGGGGTTTCTGATTTAATAATAGGATTAACCGTAGTTGCGCTAGGCACCAGTTTGCCTGAATTAGCCGTTTCAATTAGTAGTGTTCTCAAAAAACAATTTGAAATGGTAGTGGGTAATGTTATCGGATCTAACCTATTTAACACCATTGCTGTACTCGCCATTCCAGGCCTCATTCACCCTTCCGATGTACCAACTGAAGTAATGAGTAGAGACTATCCAATTATGTTGCTACTCACTGTACTGTTATTTGTCGTTTCGTATAAATTTGGCAAAAAACACATTATCAATCGCTTTGAAGGTTTAGCACTAATTAGCGTGTTCAGCTTTTACATGTGGCAATTATTTTGAACACACGGCTCAACTCAGAAAATGAGACAATATCTTTTTCAAAACGATTAGCTAAATGCTCAAAACCCATTCAAGACTCGATTGTCATCCACCTAAAAGGTGATCTAGGCGCAGGTAAAACAACACTTGCTAGAGGGTTTATCCAATATTTTGGCTTTGAAAAAGTCAAAAGCCCTACTTACTCCTTAGTAGAAAGCTATCAAAATGAATCAATCAATATTCACCATTTTGATTGCTACCGCCTGTCCGACCCTGAAGAACTCGACTACATTGGCATACGTGATTATCTTAATGCTGGTCACATTCAACTCATTGAATGGGCAGAGATTGGAAAAGGGTTTATCGCTAAAGCCGATTTAACCATTGGACTGGAAGGCTTTGATGAGCAAAGAAACCTATCAATCGTCGCTCACACCCAAATAGGTGAGCAATTACTACAATGCGTCAGTTCTTAATCGTTCTTCTTAGTTATTTATGTTTAGGTAGCTCTTATGCTGACAACCGAACTACTTTGTATGATTTTCGATTTTGGACATCGCCAGAACGCACCAGAATTGTAATCGATGTAGAAAAAGGAGTTAGATTTTCAATCAAGAAAGACAAAAAGAAAGTAACGCTAAGCGTTAAAAATGCAAAACTACTCAGCAGCACTTACGATAAATTATTCTTTAAAGATCAGCGCATTAAAAAAACTAACATTAGGCGCGACAAAAATACGTTGTTATTTTTATTTAAAACCTTAGGCGACTACACGGTTAAAAGTTACACCTTAAAACCCAACAAAAAATACAAACACCACCGATTGGTAGTTGATTTATACGACAAAAAATCCAAAGCCGTTAAAAAGAAAACCACCAAACAAAAGATTAAAAAGCCATTGAGTGCTAAATCTAACAAAAAAATTATTCTAATCGATCCTGGGCATGGTGGTGAAGACCCTGGAGCCATTGGTTACAAGCATTCAAGAGAAAAATACATCACCTTGAAAATTGCTAAAAAATTAGCCAAAAAAATCAATCAAACCAAAGGCATGAAAGCCATCCTTACTAGGCGAGGTGACTACTACGTAGGCCTCACCAAACGTATCAGAATCGCACAAGCTAACAATGCCTCGTTATTTATCTCTATTCATGCCGATGCTGTTGAGCGCAGAAGTGCTAAAGGCGCATCCGTTTACACACTATCAGAACGAGGTGGCTCTACTCAGTTTGCACGCCGTTTAGAGCGCTCACAAAACACCGTCAATCAGTTTGGCGGTATTGAAAATCTAGTGGATAAGGATAAATACCTTAATAAAATTTTATGGGATTTTTCCAGAAAAGACCGTGATATCCAAAGTCAGAAACTTGGGTTTAAAATCCTAAAACAAATGAGTAGAATTGGTTATCTGTATAAAAAAAACACCGCAAAAAGCCGGCTTTGTTGTGCTCAAAACCCCGGCCATTCCATCAGTCTTAGTAGAAACCGCCTTTATTTCTAATCCCAATGAAGAAAGCCGATTAAACAACCCTAGAGAACAAGACAAAATTGCCAATGCTATCTACAAAGGCATTCTCAACTACTANAAATAACCCATTTACGTTATTTCCAAAATTTTTTAGATTTTGAAACAGGCAAGGCCTATTTCATATTGATTTGAACCATATTTAACGATTAAATATCGATTTTTGCTTGGTTTTAGGGTGATTGCAAGCGCTTAAACAGCTATTCGCATTATTTCTGAATTTTTTCGAACTATATAAATTGTTTGTTTATTTTTTTATTTATTTTAAAAACTGACCTTACTAAG
>AJXC01001789.1_pt1 | contig 25783 bp, 30 predicted proteins | sample 404948 | NCBI WGS metagenome assembly AJXC01 (sample SAMN02954314, study PRJNA77837) | marine metagenome | biome: aquatic; feature: Guaymas Basin Hydrothermal Plumes; material: sea water; isolation source: Guaymas Basin Hydrothermal Plumes and Background water depths 1600, 1775... ... | reverse complement strand
CCAATTTTTGACAACAGGGTANCATACTGGANANTTNGTGTGTCTTGCCACAGTTCGCACAGTTGATTTGGCCGTTAAAACTCTAATTGTATGGTTTCACCAATCAAGTCATTCATATTGAGCAACTTATCACCAATTGGCAATTGGTATTGTGCTGTACCCATGCTCAGGCTGGTATGCATTTTGCTAATGAGTCCGCTTAGCTGCATGAGATTAAGTTTGGGTTAGTAGGGTTTGTACTTCCAAGTATTTATCGGCCGTTTTTTGAACGATGTGCTCGGGCAGTGTTGGTGCGGGCGGGGCTTTGTTCCAGTCTAGTGTTTCTAAATAGTCGCGCACAATTTGCTTATCAAAACTTTTTGGGCTGGTACCTACTTGGTAGTCTTCTTTCGACCAAAATCTCGAAGAGTCTGGCGTCAGCACTTCATCCATTAAAGTAAGTTGGTTGTTCTCATCAAGGCCAAACTCAAACTTGGTGTCGGCAATAATAATACCGCGCGACAATGCATATTCAGCCGCAAATTGGTAAAGCGACAAACTGGCTTGTTTAACTTGCTGAGCCATATCTTCGCCCAATATATCCACAGTCGCAGTAAAATCAATATTCTCATCGTGCTCGCCAACAGCTGCTTTACTAGAGGGCGTGTAAAGCACTTCGGGTAATTTTTCTGCCAGTTGTAAGTTATCAGGTAGTGTGACGCCACAAACACTACCCGTGTTTTGGTAGTCTTTCCAGCCGGAACCTATAATATAGCCACGAACAATTGCCTCTACCGCTAAAGGTTTGAGTTTTTTCACAATAATAGCGCGCCCTTCAACTTGTTGAATTTCAGCTGCGCTCAGTACATTGCTTAATGGCTCATGCGTTAAATGGTTGGGGATGATGTGTTGGGTCTTGTCGAACCAAAAGTTGGCCACACGGGTGAGCACTGCGCCTTTTTGACTGATTGGCGCATCAAAAACAACATCAAACGCACTGAGGCGGTCCGTGGTGACAATGAGCATGCGCTTGTCATCAATATCATAAAGTTCGCGAACCTTGCCTTTTTGGATTAAAGGTAGGCTAAGCGAGGTTTCGAATAGTGTTTGCAAGGGTGTGTTTTATTGATAATTTTATCAATATTTTAACCTTAATCCTAACATCGAAAATACGAATGTTAGACGCATTAATGCACGCCTGTGGTAAAATGTACATCATAGTATGATGATAAAAATTTTTCTAATTACTGCCCTACTAATAGCCCAGTTTTCAACGGCTTCACCATTGACCGATGGTGCATTGCGGCTAATTCAAGTGGGCAACGAAATTGGTTCGCGTGATGTGGTGATGCGCGGACAGTCCTTACTAATGAAGGGCGCTTTCGACCTAGATGATTTTGACGCTGTGTACGAAACCTCCAAGCAAATGCGTTACGGCAATACCCTTATGGGGCATTTGCCACAAGTCCGCATCGCCAATGAAATATTGATTAAACTGGTGAGACAAAGTTATGATCCTGCCTTATATGACTATGCGTTGTATTTGCTTGACGGTGATGGTGGTTTTGTTAGAAACGACTTTTTAGCCCTAAGTTTATTTGAGGAATCTTTTGAAGTACACGGCAATGCAAATTCTGCCTTTATTGCAGCTGTCATCAGAAACGAATCTTTGGTGCCCGGCACTAAGGATAAACAACGTATTGGTGAGTTGATTACGTTTGCAGTTTTAAACAAGGTTAAAGGCGCCTCTGAATACCAAGATCAATATGTAGATAGCGGATATTGGAGAAGTCTTGATGTTAAACATTGGCGAGACTGGATAGCCAGCCAATAATTTACAAGCTACGTAAGATCGTATTGACCTTGTTTTTAAAGCGCCAAAAGTCAGTATGGGCAACTTTTTTTCGCTTGGGTAGCGGATGGGTCAGCGGATTTTTTCGAATACCTTTATAGCGCAATTCATAGTGTAAATGAGGCCCAGTTGAGCGCCCAGTTGAACCTACATAACCAATAACTTGGCCTTTTTTAACTTTAGAAGAAGGTTTTAGTCCGCGTGCAAATTTAGACAAGTGCGCATAAACAGTGGTGTAATTACTGCCATGCTTAACGTAGATGACATTACCCAATACACCCATATTTTTCCTGCGTTGGATAATACCACTAGCTACAGAATAAACCGGTGTACCTTCTTTAGCAACAAAGTCAACCGCTCTATGTGGCCGCCAAGTTTTTAAGATAGGGTGAAGCCGTTTTCTTTGAAACTTAGAGCTGATTCGGCTATGTTTCAAAGGGTATTTAAGGAATGAGGGATATAGTGTACGCCCATTAATATCATAATAGCCTGTGCGCCCGTGTTTATCGGTATAAGAAAAAACAGCCACGCTTTTTGTTGCGCCTATGTAAATGAGCGCACTGGGATTAACCCCATGCTTGCCAACAATAATAAATCGATCGCCTTTTCGAAGATCCTTATTGAAATCAATTTCCCATGAAAATATGCGTATTAAAGTTTTAACAATTTTTGGACTGATGTTGGCTTTTTTTGCATCATAATTAAGCGACCGAGTAATAATGATGGTAGAGTGATCGAGCGTATTAGCGCCATACGCCAATACGCTCGATGGGCTGATTAACAGCAAAGAAATAATTAGAAATAAAGCGCGTTTAAGCATACTTAGCAACAATTTGAGAGGCTAGGCCTCGCGCTTCTTGGTCATTGGCAATAATGGCATCAAGATTGTTTAAAGCAGCGTGTTTTGTTTGAGCAAGCGTTTGTTTAATAACCTGAGGAATGTCTAAGAAACCAATGGTTTTATTTAAAAACGCATCAACTGCAATTTCATTGGCGGCGTTAATCGTGCCCATGGCATTTCCACCTTGTTTTAGCGCTTCAAAGGCTAGTTTGAGACAGGCGAATTTTTCAAGGTCTGGCGTATAAAATTCTAATGGTGAGTTACTGGCCAAGTCTAGTGGCGCAACGCCAGAGCTAATGCGCTGAGGATAAGCCATTGCATAGGAAATAACACTACGCATATCAGGGTTACCAAGCTGCGACAAGGTAGAGCCATCATCAAAATAAACTGAAGAGTGAACAATGCTTTGTGGGTGCATAACCACATCAATTTGCTCAGGTTTTAGGTCGAATAAATAATAGGCCTCAATCACTTCCAATCCCTTGTTCATCATTGTGGCCGAGTCAACTGAAATTTTGCGACCCATAGACCAGTTTGGGTGGGCGCAAGCTTCATCAGGGGTTATTGATTGCAGCTCACTTAATGGCGTGTGCAAGAACGGGCCACCACTGGCAGTGAGTTGAATTTTACTAAGTCCTGAGCGACCACCTTGCAAACACTGAAAGATGGCGCTGTGTTCTGAGTCTACAGGGATGAGTTCTGCACCAGAGTGCTTAACCGCATCCATAAAGATGTCACCCGCTAAGACCAAGGATTCTTTGTTGGCTAGCATGATACGTTTGCCCGCCTTGGCGGCCGCAAGCGCTGAGGACATGCCTGCAGCACCAACAATGGCTGCCATGACATAATCGGTTTTTTGGTGTGCGGCAATATCACACAAAGCTTGTTCGCCACTGAGCACCTGAGTGTCATTATTGAGTGCAGATTGTAACTTGTCAGCCGCCTCTTCATTTGTCATGACGGCGTAAGTCGGCTGGTATTGGCGACACAATTCAAGCATTGCCTGCCATTTGGTGTTGGCACTTAGTGCAAAGATGTTAAATTGATTAGGGTGTTGGTCAATCACAGATAAGGTGCTTTTGCCAATCGATCCGGTAGCACCTAAAAGGGTTATATTTTTCATAGCAGATTTAAGCCCAGCAGGAAAAACGGTGCCGCTGCGGTAAGGGAATCAATGCGGTCTAGTACGCCACCATGGCCGGGCAAAATGTTTCCGCTGTCTTTCATGCCAGATTCACGTTTAAATAAACTTTCAAATAAATCACCTAAAACAGAAACACTAGCAACAACGATCGTTAGTATTAAATAGCCAAAATACTGCTCACTTGCAACGTTTTGGATTTGAAGAAACACCAGCATTACAACCAAGGCAAAACCAATACCACCCAAAACACCTTCGACAGATTTTCCAGGACTGACCTTGGGTGCAAGCTTACGTTTGCCAAACTTCCTACCTACAAAATAAGCACCGGAATCTGCCCCCCAAATAAGCAACATTAATAGCAAGAAATATTCGTCACCTTTTAAGTGTAAGTTAACCAGTGCAACCCACATAGGTGCCAACAACAGCACACCGCTCATTGATCTAATAATACTGGAGCCAAACCAGGTTTGTGTGTGGTTAGGGTAACTTAACACCCAAAACAAATTTAACCCCCACCAAACAACAGAAACATAAAGCAGAACAGTTAAATTGTCTGGGTTTTGTGCGTGATTATTTGCAACCAATGTGCAACCAACAATAAACCCCGTTAATAAGGCTCTATTAATAGGTTTAGTGATTTTAATGAGTCGTGAAAACTCCCAAGCACCAAGCACAACAAAGGCTAATAATAAGTAAGAAAAATAAGGTGCAGGCAAAGCAAATATTGCCCAAATAAAGGCAGGCGCTAAGACCAAGGCAGTTATGATTCTTTGGGCTAATCCACTTAGCATGCTTTGTCCTTGCGCTCGCCAAAACGGCGGTCGCGATGGTTAAAGCTTTCAATGGCTTTATCGAGCTCTGCAGGGTTAAAGTCTGGCCACAGGATGTCGGTAAAATACAACTCGCTATAGGCGATTTCCCATAGTAAGAAGTTGCTAATTCTGAGCTCACCACTGGTACGAATTAATAAATCAACTTTAGGCTGATCTGCTAAGGATAAGTACTGAGAAAAAGTATCGATATTAATGTCGTCAGCGTTAATTTCATTATTGGCTGCGCGTTTGGCAATTTGTTGTGCTGCTTGTGCAATGTCCCATTGGCCGCCATAGTTAGCAGCAATCACCAGAGTTAGACCTGTGTTATTGGCCAATAGTGCTTGCGCATCAATGGCTGTTTGCTGTACTTCTTGGGGGAATAGACCAAGGTCGCCAATAATTTTGAGTTTGACGTTGTGTTTATTAAGTTTATTAACTTCTTGTTTGAGCACACTTAAAAACAGCTTAAACAACAAAGACACCTCTTCATTTGAACGATTTTTGTTTTCACTACTAAAGGCAAATAAAGTCAGTGTTTCGATACCCAGTTTTCCACAATGTTTCACCACTTTTCGTACAGCTTTAACCCCTTTTTGATGGCCTTGAATGCGAGGTAAGAAGCGTTTCGACGCCCAGCGACCGTTGCCGTCCATAATAATTGCAATGTGTTTAGGGGTGTTCATGGGCGTTAATTATACCTATCGGGCGGCACCAGCCTTTTGAAAGTATAAATACGGTAAAATTGCACTTAATTAGTACTTATTAAAATTTAATACAAAACCCCTTATGAGTTTAGCAAAAAGAATCATCCCTTGTCTTGATGTGCGTGACGGTCGTGTGGTTAAAGGCGTGCAGTTTGTTGACATTAAAGATGCGGGCGATCCGGTCGAGGTGGCCAAGCGTTATGACGATGAAGGCGCTGATGAAATCACTTTTTTAGATATTACTGCCTCACATGAAGGCCGTGATACAACAGTACATATGGTGCAGAGTATTGCCGAACAAGTGTTTATTCCGCTCACTGTTGGTGGTGGCATTCGCAAACCTGAAGATGTGCGAATAATGCTCAACGCAGGCGCGGATAAGGTTGCGGTAAATTCAGCTGCAATTTTTAATCCTGATTTAATTAATGAGCTCAGCGCAAAGTTTGGCTCTCAGTGTATTGTAATAGCCATTGATGCAAAACAAGTGTCGAATAATCCGCCAAAGTGGGAAATATTTACCCATGGCGGGCGTAAATCAACCGGCATAGATGCGGTTGAGTGGGCGGTAAAAATGACTGAGGGCGAGCACGGCGCTGGCGAGGTGTTATTAACCTCAATGGATTGTGATGGTGTTAAGACCGGTTTTGACTTGGCGTTAACCAGAGCCGTTTCTGATGCGGTTGATGTGCCAGTCATCGCCTCAGGTGGTGTGGGTAATTTAGAACATTTATCTGAGGGTGTTCTTAAAGGTGGTGCGGACGCAGTGCTAGCGGCCAGTATTTTCCATTTTGGCGAATATACGGTTAGCGAGGCAAAGATGGCCATGCAAAAAAACGGCATTGAAGTCAGATTGTAATATTGACAGAATTGATTTTTTAACAGCTTAAGCGTATCATTGCGCGCTTTGCAAAACAAGGTTTTTTATGAATTCTAAAAAAGAATTATGGGTATTGTTAGCTTCTTTTATCATCCCTATTGCACTTGGTACGGCATTTTTTTATTGGAACCCAACAGCGTTTACGGGAACGACCGTTAATTACGGAAAATTTGTTAACCCGATTATTACTACCGAAAAACAAGATGTGGTTTTTACTAAGAACACACCGGGTGGTTTGCAAGGCTTGTGGACATTGGCGTACATCACTAATCAATGCGACACTGCTTGTACACAAACACTTAAAGACATGAAAACCATCCGCATTCTGATGAATGAAAACATGCGTCGTGTTCAAAGATTGCTGCTGATTAATGGTTCGACTGATTTACAAGAGTACGGCGTGTTAATTGCCAATCCGAGCGAAACACTCAATCAACAATTAAAACAGTTTCCTAACAACACACTATTTTTGATTGACCCGTTGGGCAATGTGATGTTGCACTATGAGCCACAAGGTTTAGAGATTAAGCGCGTAATTAAAGACTTGAAGCGCTTGTTTAAGTATTCACGTATCGGTTAAGCGGAGATTGTTATGCCATCATTAAGTGACTTACTTGGCCTATGTAAACTTAAAGTTGTTTCTTTAATTTTACTAACAGCTGTGGTTGGTATGTTTTTAGCGGTGCCTGCGCCGTATTTACCAGATGCTTTATTGGTGCTCAGCGCCTCAATAGGTATCTCTATGGCTGCTGCTTCGGCGGCGGTGTTTAACCATGTAGTTGATGAGCAAATCGATACTCAGATGTCTCGCACTGATCAACGCCCCTTGCCACAAGGCAAGGTGAGCCGCAACCAAGCGTTGGTTTGGGGGGTGTTTTTAGGTGTGGTTGGTTTGGGTGTTTTACAGTTGTTTGTTAATACCATTACCATGGTGCTTACGTTTATTTCACTGATTGGTTATGCGGTTGTCTATACCATGTATCTCAAGCGCGCCACACCACAAAATATTGTGATTGGTGGTGCTGCCGGCGCTGCTCCGCCGGTATTGGGCTGGACGGCAATTTCGGGTACGCAAGGTATTGAGTACGCACTATTACTGTTTTTAATTGTATTTATTTGGACACCACCCCATTTTTGGGCGCTGGCAATTTACCGTGTGGAAGAGTATAAAAAAGTTGATGTGCCAATGCTACCAGTAACGCATGGCCTAGCTTACACGCGTACGCAAATTTTGCTTTATACGGTTCTGTTATTATTGGTGACATTATTGCCCTATTTATCAGGCATGTCTGGGCTTATTTATCTGATTTCTGCTGTGGTATTGGGGTTGATATTCTTAATGTATGCAATCAAAATTTACAAAAATCCTGATGATAATAAAATTGCTTGGACAACATTCATGTTTTCCGTTAACTATTTAATGTTATTATTTATTGCATTGTTGGTTGACCATTACTGGTTAATTACGTTATAAGTAAAACAAAGGAGTTGTTATGAAAGGATTGGGGCAAGTATTTAAAGCAGTCACCTCGGCAATGATTGGTGTGGGTAAAAAAGAAGATCTGATTAAAGACTTTGAACGCACTGAAAAACAAGGCCCTTGGCCTTACATTATTGTTGGTTTAATAATGACAGTGGTCTTTATTATGTTGGTGATTGCTGTTGTTAAATTTGCCTTGTCTTAATCTAGTGTTTCAATAATTAAATCCAACGCTTTCGCCATCTTTGGTGCACGATGCGGATTGGTCAATAGTCCAGTTAACTCAAGGTTAGGATTTAATAACAAATAACTGGCTGTGTGGTTAATCAGATAGTTGTTGTTCACCTTCATTGGTTTTTTCATCTTCGTGCTTTTATGTTTGCTATGATCTTTTGTTAAAGCCCTTTGTTTGGTTTTTTCCACTTCGTGGTAGACGCCTAAGGCTTTTGTCATACTAGCCAGTACCTCGTCTTCAGCGCTTAGACCAATAAAGTTAGTATTAAATCGTTTGGTGAATGCGTCTAAATTGCCCACATCCCGTTTTGGATCAACAGAGATAAAGACCACTTGCAATTTGTCTGAGTGTTTCATTAGACCTAGTGTTTGGCTGAGTGTCGCCAAATCAGTTGGACATACGTCTGGGCATGAAGCATAGCCAAAATATAAGATCGACCACTTGTCTTTCGCTACATCAGATAACAGGACGATATTTCGGCCGTCATCAATCAGTGGGAACTTGTTGTGTAAAGATTTTGGGTTGGAGTATAAAGAAGCAGTCGGATTGACTTGCTTGGATAACTCCTTAATTTGATTTGCATTAGGAACGAGTAAAAAATAAGCCAAAGCCACGATTGCCACACCCACCCAAACAATCGAATTCCTGGTTTTTTTATTTGCACACATCTTCCTTTGCCCGTACAGGCTTCAAATTGTTCGTCATCACATGGGTGATCTGTTTCAATAAAATTTTTCACCATTCTCCCCTTTGGCTTTATTATTTTTTTGCTTATGCGGGTACTTTAAACATCTTATGCACCAAAGCAACAAGACTGAGTAATAACAACAAGGCAACTGCATTATGTAAAACCGCGACAATCATTGGAATTGACAGTAGTACATTTAAAATACCCAGTGTTATTTGCACAATCAACAAACCGCCAATTAATAATAAGTTTGATTTTAAATGCGTGTAACCCCTGAGTAAATATATAAGTGCAGCAATTAAAAGCGTGGTGACTAGTGCACCAATACGATGCATCATTTGAATGCCTGCACGCGCTGGGTTTTCTAATACACCATATTCGTAGTCTACACCCAATGGCCCCCAATACAGCGCTTGTACAAAATCCATGGTTGGCCACCAAGATCCTAAACAAGTCGGAAACTCTTCGCCACAAGACAAGGCTGCATAGTTGGTGGAAGTCCACCCACCTAAAACAATTTGAAAACTTAATACGGCTAAAGTTATTAACACTAATGACTTGTGTCTTTTTAGTATGTGCCGATAAGTAATCGACGGCCTGCCCTGATTCAGTAACAACCAAGCGAGTAAGACGGTGGTCATAAAGCCACCAACAAGGTGAGTGGTGACAATACCGGGGTGCACCAATAGTGTGACTGTCCACATGCCAAACGCACCTTGTAACATCACAAATAATGCCGTAAAGCTCGGCAAGGTCATTGGTTGATGGTATTTTGGGTTACCTCTTAAGACTAAAACGAATAAGATTAAAATCACCAGCCCAAGGGTCGAAGCGGCATAACGATGCACCATTTCTTTCCAGCCTTTGGCGGCTTCTAATGGACGCTCATAACCTTCGATTTTAGTGCCGTCTGCCACATCTGGCACGGTAAGCTGCCCGTAACAGCCCGGCCAATCAGGGCAACCCAAACCCGCATCGCCTAGTCGAGTATAAGCACCTAAAATCACCACAATAAGTGCTAATACAATAGAGATTTGTAGTAATCTTTTAAACATATGGTTGCGAAATTTTGTACTAAATATTAGCTGTATTTTAATGGTTAAACTGTTTTATGCAAAGGGCTATCATAAAAAAGCCCTTTGCATAAAAATGCAAAGGGCTTTAGAGGGATAAATTAAGTCGATATTATTTTAATTCGCCAATCATGCTTTCATAGGCATGCCAAGTGGCGTGGGCCAAGACTGGAATAACAAAGACCAGTCCAATAAAGTAAAGATTAGCAGTTAATACCAAAGCACCTAAAACAATAATACCAACCATTGGCACCCAAATAAGCATAATCACTAAGTTTGCCATGGCGGCTTTTAAGCTAGTAACGACAGCCGTAAATGGGTCACAATCTTTGTCCAGCACCATTGGGAAAGAGAACCAGCTGATCATAAATGAGGTTAGGCCAACCACCGTGGTAAAAATAGCGTAAGTCACTACGAAACCGGTATTCGCACCACTGGTAATATCTGCTAGAATTGCTTGGATAACAGTTTGATTTTCACTCACAATATTTAAGGAGCCGGTATTAAAGACCGCATAAATCAGTGGTGAAAACATCATCCAAGCAATCGCAAGTACCACCAAGATAACCGACAAGAAAATACTCGGGCAAGAACCATTGGTCTTAAATGCTGCACCGAATACCATGCTAATACTCGGATTCTCACCGGCAGCCAATCGTCTTGATGCGTCGTACAAGCTCATCGCAGAGATTGGGCCTAATAATAAGATGATGACTGCTAATAAAGGTGCAGCTACATCACCCAGTGTTTCAGAAGTGCTTAGATAGTGCCANGCACCGTAAGAAACAACAGTAAATAGAATGCCATAAAAAACAGCTAAGAGTGGCATGGCTAAAAAATCACTAACCCCTTGCTTTAACCAAGTAAAGGGAGCACTCATACTAACTTTTTTGAGTTCGGCGGTTTTGCCAAGGGTTTCCTGCATTCTTGCAGTTTTCGGTATTGCCATTTTTATAATCTCCTCACGAATTCTATTGTTAATTAATTATGCATTAAATCAGACCTTTATAAAGTTGTCAAGAAGATGTCACAATAATCTATTTTTTCCAAAATGAAATTGATTTAGGTTAATAAATTGGTTTTTTTAATGAAACAATACAAAAATTAAGTATAATTTGCAACAGTTTTTAATGCGGATTTCGTATTAGAAAATGAAAGATATTTATTTATTTGGAGGATTTATGAAAAGATTAACAACTCTTTTAAGCGCTCTAGTTGCCATGATGTCAACAAACGTGTTTGCTGAGTACGGCCTTAACATGACTGAAGGTGTAACTTCAATCAGTCGTGATATTTATGATTTACACATGATGGTATTTTGGATTAGTGTGATTATTGCGGTGGTTGTATTTGGTGCAATGTTTTATTCTGTATTTGCACACAGAAAATCAAAAGGCTACAAGGCTGCTAATTTTCATGAAAGCACCAAGGCCGAAATTCTTTGGACAGCAATTCCAGTGGTTATTCTAGTTGGTATGGCGATTCCTGCTTCTAAAACATTGATTGATTTAGAAGACACCTCTAAAGCAGAAATGAGCATTAAGATTACTGGTCACCAATGGAAGTGGCAATATGATTATCCAAAAGAAGGCATCAGTTTTATTTCTAATTTGGCGCAATCTTCTAAAGACGTAATCTATGCAACACCGGCAGATCGTGAAGCGGTTGATGCTACTGGCGATACTTACTTACTTTCAGTGGACAAACATTTGGTTTTACCAGTTGACACTTCGATTCGTTTCTTAATCACTTCCAACGATGTAATCCACAATTGGTGGGTGCCAGCCTTTGGTGTGAAGCAAGATGCTAATCCAGGCTTTATTAATGATGCGTGGGCTCAGATTGATGAAATCGGTACTTACCGCGGCCAGTGTGCTGAGCTTTGTGGTAAAGACCATGGCTTTATGCCAATTGTGGTTGATGTGGTTTCTAAAGCAGACTACGCTAAGTGGGTTGCTGAGCAACAAGCAGCAGCAGCAGCAGCAGTGGCAAGTGCAACTAAGACTTGGTCTAAAGATGAGTTGATGGCGCAAGGTGAAGGTGTATATAACACCAACTGTGCTGGTTGTCATAAGAAAGACGGCTCAGGTATGCCGCCAATCTTCCCGCCAATGAAAGACTCACCAATTGCAAACGGCGCAGCAGCTGACCACATCGGACTTGTTCTACACGGTAAGGGCGGTATGCCAACCTTTAAGATGTTAGGTGATGCAGATCTTGCAGCGGTTATTACTTACGAAAGAAACGCCTTTGGTAACACAGGCAGCGTTGTTCAACCTTCAGATGTTAAGTCTGCACGTTAATTAAGGAGAAATATTATGACAACAGCAACAGATACAACAGCAACTGGGCACGACGACCATCATCACGGCCCTGAAAAAGGCTTGATGAGATGGGTCAAGACAACGAACCATAAAGACATCGGTTCGCTTTATATGTGGTTTGCCTTCACCATGGTGCTTATCGGTGGTGCAATGGCAATGGTTATTCGTATGGAATTATTCCAGCCGGGCATGCAAATTGTAGATCCACACTTCTTTAACCAGATGACAACCATGCATGGTTTGATCATGGTATTCGGCGCAATTATGCCGGCCTTCGTTGGCCTGGGTAACTGGCTGATTCCAATGATGATCGGTGCGCCAGATATGGCACTACCACGCATGAATAACTGGTCTTTCTGGATTCTACCGTTTGCCGGTGGTATCTTGCTTAGCACGTTCTTTATGGATGGCGGCGCACCAGCCTTNGNTGGACGTTCTATGCACCATTATCAACAACGTTTGCACCAGACAGCACAGACTTCTTTATCTTCGCCGTTCACTTGTTAGGCTTCTCGTCTATTATGGGTGCGATTAACATTATTGCAACCGTGCTTAACATGCGTGCACCTGAGATGAAACTAATGGACATGCCGTTATTTGTATGGACATGGTTAATTACTTCATTCTTGTTAATCGGTGCAATGCCAGTATTAGCAGGCGCAGTAACGATGATGCTAACAGACCGTAACTTCGGTACATCGTTCTTTGATGCAACCGGTGGTGGCGACCCAGTATTGTTCCAGCATATTTTCTGGTTCTTTGGTCATCCTGAAGTTTATATTATGATCTTGCCAGCGTTTGGTGTGGTGTCTCACATTATTCCAACCTTTGCGCGTAAGCCGTTATTTGGTTATTCTTCAATGGTATATGCAACGGCATCAATTGCGTTCTTGTCATACATTGTATGGGCGCATCACATGTTCCTAACGGGTATGCCGGTCGCAGGTGAGCTTTACTTTATGTATGCAACCATGTTAATTGCGGTACCTACGGGTGTGAAGGTCTTTAACTGGATTGCTACCATGTGGAGAGGTTCAATGACATTTGAAACGCCAATGTTATGGGCAATATCCTTTGTGTTCTTATTCACCATCGGTGGCTTCTCTGGCCTAATGCTTGGTATCGCGCCAGCAGACATTCAGTATCACGATACTTATTTCGTGGTTGCACACTTCCATTACGTACTAGTAACCGGTGCATTGTGGTCAATCATTGCAGCAACGTTCTATTGGTTGCCTAAGTGGACTGGCAAGATGTACAACGAAAAACTGGGCAAAATTCACTTCTGGTGGGCGGTTATTTCAGTCAACGTATTGTTCTTCCCGCAGCACTTCTTAGGTCTTGCAGGTATGCCACGTCGTATTCCTGATTACGCATTACAGTTTGCAGATTTCAATATGATCTCTTCATTGGGTGGTTTTGCCTTCGGTGCATCATTCATCTTGTTAACTTACATTGTGATTGATTGTATTCGTAATGGTAAGCCGACAACAGCACGCCCTTGGGAAGGTGCGAAAGGTTTAGAGTGGACATTAGAGCCAAAAGCTCAGTACCATTCATTTAATACACCGCCATCAAGAAAGTTAATTGAGCAAGAGTCTCAAAACTCTTAATGGATGACAGAAGAAAAGGCGTTATGATTACCGCGGTAATTGTAGGCGCTATAGCAATAGGAGTATTTACAGCGACCATCGTGTTTTATGGTGGCTGACTATGGAACGAAATAATAAAATAACAAGAGGGTTCTGGATAAAGTTAGTCTCAGCGCCAATATTGATGTTTTTCTTTGCTTATGCAATGGTGCCTATTTATGATGTCTTTTGTGAGATCACAGGCTTCAACGGTACAACCGGCAGAGTGGATAGTGAGCAACAATATGTGGTCGATGAGAACCGTAAGGTTGAAGTGGGTTTTTTTGCTATGACCATGGGCGGCTTTCCAGTACAGTTTGGACCAAAGGTAAGTTCGATGGAAATCATACCGGGTAAGTTTTATACTGCCAGTTATATTGCCAAGAACAATACCGATGAGACAGTGATTGGCCAAGCGATCCCAAGTGTTGCACCGACAGATGCAGCGCTTTATTTTAAAAAGTTAGAATGCTTCTGTTTTAATAGGCAGGTATTCAAACCACATGAAGAGGTTGAGATGACTCTAAGATTTGTGGTAGAACCAGAAATGGATGAGCGAATAAAGGATATTAGCTTGTCTTATAATTTTTTTAAACTTGAAAGCTAAAAAGAGGAAGGAACTATGAGCGAACAAGAATATTACGTACCACACGGTACTTACTGGCCAATTATTGGCTCAATCGGTGTATCAACATTATTTGTTGGTTTTGCTAACCAAATGCATGGTGCAGAATGGGGCGGTTCAGTGATGGCGCTTGGTTTTGCAATTATGGTGTTTATGATGTTTGGTTGGTTTGGCCAGGTTGTGAATGAAAGTACTAATGGCATCTACAACAAGCAAGTTGATCGTTCATTCCGTTGGGGAATGAGCTGGTTCATCTTCTCTGAAGTGATGTTCTTCGCAGCCTTCTTTGGCGCACTATTCTATGCAAGACAGCTGTCTGTTCCATGGTTAGGCGGTGCAGATAACAATATCTTTACGCCAGACTTATGGAACGCATTTAGTGCTTCTTGGCATCAGATGGCATTCATATCGCCAGGTACGGAATTACAATCAGGCACAGTGATGAGCTTCCCTGCCGTTCCTGCAACAGGTATTGAAACAGCAACGCCAGCAATGGTAGTTGATCCATGGGGCTTGCCAGCACTTAATACTGCTTTATTATTAGCATCGGGTGTGACGTTAACCTTTGCTCACCATGCACTACGTGCAGGACACCGTGATCAAATCGTTGGCTGGTTAGTCGCTACGATTGCTTTGGGTGTTGCTTTCTTAGGTTTCCAAATTATGGAGTATGGCCATGCTTACCATGATGGCTTGAAGCTAACTTCTGGTATTTACGGCTCAACTTTCTACATGTTGACAGGTTTCCACGGATTCCATGTAACCGTAGGTGTTATCATGTTAACGGTTATTTTATACCGTGTTCAGAAAGGTCACTTTAACGCAGATAACCATTTCGGTTTTGAAGGCGTTGCTTGGTACTGGCATTTTGTAGACGTGGTTTGGTTAGGTTTATTCGTTTTTGTTTACTGGCTATAATAGCTAGACATAACAATAAAAAGGCCCCTTTATTGGGGTCTTTTTTTCACAAGTAAAAAATCAGGAGTTGTTTATGACCCAAGTTGTTATTGTTTTAATTATTATTGCCATCTTAGTGGCGCTAGGTTTTGGCTTGATTGGTATGGTCAAAGGCGGTAAAGAAGGCTCTGATAAGATGTTTAAGTCATTAGTGACACGCGTCTCTTTATCGGTGTTTTTATTTTTACTAGTGCTGTTTTCTGGCTACATGGGCTGGATTAAGCCAAACGCAGTGATGATCGATGCGCCTGTGACTCAAGCGCCTACGGTACAAACACCCGTACAAAAATGATCAAACGTAGTTTCATCTTACCAGGGGTTTTAATCTCTTTAACAGTTTGGGGTTTGTTGTCATTAGGATTTTGGCAGCTTGACCGCGCAGATGAAAAACGCGCCATTGAAAGCGCCATCGTTGTAGCCCAATCAAACCCCGCTCAGCTGGTGGGAGAGGATGAAATTCTTGCTAAAGAGCACTACCGTGTGTTGCTGAATGGTTATTTTGATACGAATAAGCAGTTTATTTATGACAATCAGATTGTTAAAGGCAATGCGGGTTACTACGTTTTAACCCCATTTGTGCTCAATGAAAAAACAGCGATTTTGGTTAATCGTGGGTTTGTACCTTGGTATGGAAAACGTGGTGAGCTTGCTGATATTGAAATAGACAGTCAGCCAGGCACCATTGAAGTCGGCTTGATTAAGCCCAAGCAACGTATTGAACTAAAACAACAAGCGCTTAGTGCAACATTTCCAATACTCATTCAGTCGTTAGATCTTGATCAGCTCTCGCAATTATCCAATTATCAAATCATTCCAATGCTGGCTCAGCTTGACATTAAATCCAGCAAGGGATTTTTTAGGCAATGGAAGCCATTTTATGGCAGTGTTGATAAGCATTTAGGTTATGCACTACAATGGTTTTTAATGGCTTTAGTGCTTAGCATTATCGCTATTAGGCTGCTAATTAAAAATAGTGGAAATTGATCTATATCAATAATCCATTATTGACTTGACGGTATCATCTAGTCTATGTAGAATTACCATTTATTTTAAAAATCCCATTGAAGATAAGGGTATTAGTGAATCGAGGAGAGGGTTAATGAACTTAGTAGAGAGATATGATTTAAAGGTGGTGAAGTATTTCATCGTCATGGCCTCAATTTATTTGGTCGTCGGCACCTCAATTGGTGTTTATATCGCCTCAGAACTGGCCTGGCCTTTTTTAAACGACCTTGGTACCGATTTACCTTATTTCCAATTCGGCCGTCTCAGACCACTACATACCAACGCAGTGATTTTCGCTTTTGGTGGTTCGGCCTTAATGGCTTCGGCCTTCTACATTGTCCAGCGCACCAATCAAACCAAACTCTGGTCTAATAAAATGGCGTGGTTTACCTTTTGGTCGTGGAATTTGGTCATACTTTTAGCGGTAATAACCCTGCCTTTAGGCTTAACCCAATCTAAAGAATACGCAGAGTTAGAGTGGCCAATTGATATTCTCCTAACTGTTTCCTGGGCAAGTTATATGTATAACTTTATCATGACCATTCACATTCGTAATCGTGACAAGGTGCCGCACGTCTATGTGGCTAACTGGTTCTTTATGGGCATGATGGTGATGGTGACTTACCTTCACGTGATTAACAATCTTTCTATTCCGGTAGACTGGTTTAAATCTTATTCAATCTATTCCGGTGTACAAGATGCAATGATTCAATGGTGGTGGGGTCATAATGCGGTTGGCTTCTTCCTCACAGCGGGTTTCTTAGGCATGATGTACTACTTTGTGCCAAAACAAGCAGAGCGTCCAATTTATTCTTACCGCCTGTCAGTGATTCATTTTTGGGCACTGATGTTTGGTTACGTATGGTTAGGTGCTCACCATCTTCAATACACAGCACTGCCAGATTGGGCGGGTTCATTAGGTGTAACCATTTCGTTAGCCATGATCATTCCATCATGGGGTGGTGCGATTAACGGTATCTTAACGCTTTCAGGTGCATGGGAGCGCTTACGTGAAGACTACATCTTACGCTTTTTGATTATGTCATTGGCCTTCTATGCCATGAGTACTTTTGAAGGTCCAGTGATGGCAGCGAAAACGGTTAACGCCCTATCACACTACACAGACTGGACTATTGGCCACGTACACTCAGGTGCACTCGGTTGGAATATTATGGTGGCCTCGGGTGCGCTATATCACATGGTTGAGAAAATATTCAATGTTCGATTGTCACAAAAGTTATTAGGTATTCACTTCTGGGTGCATACCATTGGCACAGTGACTTACATTGTAGCAATGTGGGTGTCAGGCATTATGCAAGGCCTTATGTGGCGTGCTTATGATGAGTACGGTACGTTGGCTTACACTTTTGCCGAATCAGTATCAGCCATGCATCCTTACTATGCAATGCGAGCAGCAGGCGGTGCGCTAGTGGTGTTAGGTGCAATCACCATGTTGATTAATATTATTATTACCATTCGTAAGTCGGTTCGAGAGCAGGCTTCTGCTCAAACGGCAACGGCATAAAGGGAGGATATTATTATGTCAAATAAAAACGGAAAAGAAAGCTTACAAGTAAAAGCCGAAAAGAATATTTTCGCAATGTACCTACTGATGGCATTTGCAGTATCGTTGGCCGGTATTGTAGAAATTGTGCCTTTGTTTACCAATCCTGATGCGGTTAAGGATGAGGTAGTAATGCCAGACGGTTCAACTAAAAGCTTGTTATGGCAACGTGCAGAAGGTCAAAAACTAGCAGATTGGAAGCCAGGTGATGGTGTACGTCCTAACACAGCATTAGAAGTGGCTGGTCGCGACATTTATCAGCGTGAAGGTTGTTTTTTGTGTCACTCACAGATGATCCGACCATTTAGAGATGAGAATGAACGCTATGGTCATTTTTCTTTAGCGGTAGAGTCAAAATACGATCACCCACACCAATGGGGCTCTAAACGCACAGGTCCTGATTTAGCACGTGTTGGTGGTAAGTATTCAGACGAGTGGCATATCTTGCATATGCGCCATCCACAAGCATTAGTGCCAGAATCGGTGATGCCGAAATATCGTTTTTTAGATAGTGCAACGGTTGATGGTGAAAGTATTCAAGCGCACATGAGAGGTCTAAGAAAGGTGGGTGTGCCTTATACAGATGGTGATATTGCTGAAGCCGCAGACTTGCTAAAAGGTAAGACTGAAATGGATGCCATGGTAGCGTATTTGCAATCACTGGGCAATATGATTAAATTCGAAGATGGCGTGGTTTACCGCGAATAAATGACACTGGTTGATAAAATTGGTGCCGTGACAGCACTCATCTTATTTGTTTTAATGGTGAGCGCTTATTTTTATGCTTTTAGGCCTAAAAATAAAAAAAAGTTTGAAGAATTAAATAACTTTGTCAATAAAGAACAATAGCGAGGAGAGTAACAATGGGCGAACATAAAAATCCATATCCAGGCGAAAACAATACTGGCCATTTTTGGGATGATGATAACGATATTAGAGAGTTAAACAATCGTCCGCCAAGATGGTACATGTGGGCACTTTATTTAGGCATCATTGCTATTCCTATTTATTCATTTTATTACCCGACCATACCTTGGTTTGGTGAGCATACCAAAGGTACGGCAGGCTGGACACAGATTGTTGAATATAAAGAAGGCGTTAAGCAGCTTGAAGATTATCGACAATCTAAGTTTGCTGACATAGAAAAAACCATTGCCGATCCTAAAACTTCATTAGAAGACATCGTTCGTGACGATGAGCTTAGAAACTACTCTATTAAAACCGCCAAAGTATTGTTTGGTGATAACTGTGCGGCGTGTCATGGCGCAGGTGGCCAAGGTAATGACGGCTTCCCAGTATTGGCAGATGATGATTGGCTGTATGGCGGTACATTGGCGCAAATTAGCACTTCCATTACCAATGGCCGTAAGGGCAATATGCCGGCGCGTATGATGGGTATTTCGGATGCAGACGCAGACACACTGGCAACCTTCTTAGTTGAAACTGGTAAAGGTGCGGCTGGCAAACCAAACCCTGCTTCTAAATCGCTTTACATGACCAAAGGTTGTATCGGTTGTCATGGGCCAACTATGAAAGGTAATGTGTTTATGGGTAGTGCTAACTTAAGTGACGGCATTTATCGTTTTAAAGCTGACGACCAGAAAGCGTCGGTTATCCGCACTATCTTACATGGTGTAAATCAAGGTCATAAGCCACTCACACAAGATGCTGTTATGCCGTCTTTTGGCGCATCGAAAGTGATCGATAAAACTCAAATTAAAAAGCTAGCTGTGTATGTGCATCAGTTGGGCGGTGGCGTTGCGGTGAAGCCAAAGCCTAAACCGAAAAAAGTAGTCGCTAGCGCTGCTGCACCTACTGCTAAAGCAGGTAGAGGCGGTAAAGAGCTCTATGCAAAATGTCAAGGTTGTCATAACGTTGGCGTAGGTGGTGCACCTAAGTATGGCGATAAGGCAGCATGGGCGCCACGTATTAAGCGCGGTATGGATGATTTATTGAAAGTAGCTAAAGCTGGTAAAGGCATGATGCCACCAAAAGGTACTTGTATGGACTGTACTGATGATGAGCTTAGAGCGGTTATTCAGTACATGATGGAAAGTGCAGGTGCACCAAAGGCAAAGAGCGCCGTTAAAGTTAGTCCGTTCAAAGTAGTTGTTGCTAGTGGTGATTCGTTTGATGCTGTGATCAAAGCTGCAGACGCGAATTATAAAAAAGCACTGGCCGCTAAAATGGCTTGGCGTGATACTGGAAAGATGATTAAAGAGGCAAAGAAAACTAAAGACGTTGCCTTGGCTAAAGCCGCAAACAAACAAGCAGTCAATGCATTGGCACAAGCTGCAGCTGCAGGCACTGCCGGCCCTAGATTTTAAGTCTTATATAAAAAATTGAAAAAAAATACCCTTTTATTAGGGTATTTTTTCGCCTGTGTTGAATGTAATTTAAGCTAGACTTTTTTGTAAATAATCATTGAGCGATTTAACCATTTGGGTATAATTTCAAATTGTTGCCGAAGTAGCACAGTTGGTAGTGCAACTGATTTGTAATCAGTAGGTCACCAGTTCGAGTCCGGTCTTCGGCACCAGTTTCAAACCCATTGTGATTTTTCACCGTGGGTTTTTTTATTTCTGTTCCAAAATTAGCTATTACTAATAGACTTGCATATCAATATGAATCGTGTAGGATGACATTTTGGTAAATTAAATTTTTTACTGAAAATAAAAAATAACTTTAAAAGGGGAAAATATGAAAAACGTAACTAAAGTAATTGCAATTGCAACAGTAGTAGCAGCAACATCAGCATCAGCATTTATGCACGACAACAATCGTGGCTGGGGTGGTAACAACATGGGTCCATTCTCAGGTGGTAACACAATGGGTCCATTCTCAGGTGGTAACAACATGGGTCCATTCTCAGGTGGTAACAACATGGGTCCATTCTCAGGTGGAAACAACATGGGTCCATTCGGTGGTGGTTCTAATGCCGGCCCTTTTACTGGTGCCCAAAATTGGGGCCCATTCCAAGGTGGTAACAACTGGTTAAACAATACTGATTTCGGTACAAAGTTTAACACCAGCAACAAGACTGACTCAAACGCTTCTGGCGCAGCTGACGGTTCTGCTTCTGGTTCTGGTGATGCAAACGCTAAAGGTGTAGCAGATGCTTACGCTAAAGGTGTAGCAGACGCACAAGCACAAGCGCAAGCTGATGCTTACGCTAAAGGCTATGCTGATGCACAAGCATCAGGCACAGCATCTTCAGACGACGCTGCTAAGTAATTTTTAAATAAATTACGCTAAAGAGACCACCCGAGAGGGTGGTTTTTTATTGGGCGATCGAAAAATCAAATTTTTTATTAAGTTTTAGTGTCTTAACCAGTTAAGGCCCAAGTTTTAATAGTGCAAAATAAACTTAAAAACTTCACACCCCCCCCATCTTTGTTTATAATTGAGTGATTAATGTTGTAACGTGGTTTATTTAGAGAAATTTTCTGATTAATTTCTCGACCTCCTCAACCTTTACGGCATTAACCAAACATTCTAAGGAAAGAGAGAAGAGTGTGAAGAATAGAAAGGCGCCTTTATTGGCGCTTTTTTATGCCCATTTATAAAATTTCTAAAATTTTCTGTGGGGGTGTAAATAAAGCATATTTATGCCTAAAAATGGCTTAATTTTAACCGATAGTGCTTATTATTAGGCGTGATAGGCTTATTTTTAGGGTGATTTTGAGAAGGTGAGAGGCTTTATGTTTCATGGAGCATTATTTGCTAAATTTAGTGGTGTATGCAAATATTAGATTTATAAGTCACCACATTCAGAGCCAACAGTAAAACCCAGTTTTCTAAAATTATCTAATAATATCGAAGTTTGGATCGAGACCTAACTTAAATATTTCTGGCTTAATCCTAGGGTTGATTTGTAACTGATCAAATACAATTACAATGGCTTGCTCTAGTTCATTTTTCAATGAAATGGCGTGTAGTAGATTATCTTTAAAGCCAAATTTTAATGCTTGGGTTGAGGTATTCGTTGTGTACCAATCGATACCTTCTTGCCGATGAGAAAAGACAGGATGGTTTTGCAAGGTACTAGGCTTGTTAATTAACCAATAAAGGGGCGTTTGTGACAGGTCTTGGATTTGTTGTAAGCTGGCTTGTTCAAGTTCGATATCGACCAACCACAGTTCATCATTATTCAAAAGTAAGATTTGCTCGTTTGGCTGCGTGGTGTGCCAGCGTAGTTGTTGCGGGCGTTTAAAGCTTAAAGTGCCTGACGTGGTGCTGAGCAGTGAGTGCGTATCGTTGTAGGTAGTTTGGGTGAAGTTGGCTTTGAGTGATTCAAGTGAATTAAAAAAATCAGCAAACTGATGGTTGGTGCTAAGCGCTGTATTGGCCCAAAAAATGGACAACACAACCAGGATTTTAGTCATCAGTATTGATCGGTTCTGGCGCTAAGACTTGACGGTTGCCAGCACTGTTCATGGTGCTAACCACACCACTAGCCTCCATGTCTTCAATAATACGTGCAGCACGGTTGTAACCAATGCGCATGCGTCGTTGTAAGCTAGAGATCGAAGCACGGCGTGATGAAGTCACGATTTGTACTGCTTCATCATAAAGCGCATCAAGCTCGCCAGTGACACCGCTACTGTTACTACCTTCGTGCGAATCAGCTGATTCACTATGAGCATTAAGAATGCCATCAAGGTAGTTTGGCTGTGAGTTTTTGCGCAAGAAATCAACCACACGAGTAATTTCATCGTCATCAACAAAGGCACCATGAACGCGGGTTAGGTGTGAAATACCTGGAGTCATATAAAGCATGTCACCCATGCCGAGTAATTGCTCTGCACCGCCTTGATCGAGAATAGTGCGAGAGTCCACCTTGCTTGAAACTTTAAAGGCAATACGGGTTGGCACGTTAGATTTAATTAGACCGGTGATAACATCCACGCTTGGGCGTTGTGTGGAGATAATAAGGTGAATGCCAGCAGCACGCGCTTTTTGCGCTAGACGCACAATTAGCGCCTCCACACGCTTGGCTTTGGCTCGGTCTTCTTGGGCGAGTGCACCGAGCATGTCAGCATATTCATCAATCACCAACATAATCAAAGGAAGTTTTTCGAGTTCAGGGGCAGTTTCCCCTTCTTCAGCTGTGTTGGTGTTAAAAGAAGGGTCTAATAATGGCTCACCTTTGTTTTTGGCTTTTTTGAGTTTTTCGTTAAAGCCCTCAATATTACGTACGCCAAATTTAGCCAATAATGAATATCGGCGCTCCATCTCATTCACACACCACCACAAGGCAGAGGCCGCTTGACTCATGTCAGTGACCACTGGGGTGAGTAGATGTGGAATATCAGCGTAGCAAGCAAGTTCAACAATCTTAGGGTCAATCATGATCATACGTACTTCGTCGGGCTTGGCTTTGTATAGCACGCTTAAAATAATGGCATTAATGCCAACAGACTTACCCATACCGGTTGCGCCGGCCACCAACAAGTGTGGCATCTTAGATAAATTGGCAATCACCGGTAGTCCGTTAATGTCTTTACCGAGACCCATCGTTAATACTGAATCTGATTTGGCAAAGACCTCAGAAGCGAGGATTTCTTTTAGGCTGATCATTTCGCGTTCAGCATTTGGAATTTCTAATCCAATCACTGGTTTGCCCGGAATCACATCAACAATACGCACGCTTTCAACCAGTAAGGCCCTAGCAAGGTCTTTGTTTAGATTCATGATTTGTGAAACTTTAACCCCTGGTGCTAATGAAAGCTCAAATTGAGTAACGACAGGACCTGGGGTAACGGTGGTAATACTGACCTCAAAACCAAAGTCTTTGAGTTTGATCTCCACTTGGCGTGACATGTCTTCGAGTGCTTGCTCAGAATAACCTGAAGTATTGGTGCTGATTTCGTCAAGTAAGGATAAATCAGGCAAGCCACTCAAGGCTTTAGTGTTGAATAGGTTGGACGAGGCAGGTGCCACTTTTTTGATTTTTTTGTTGGATTTTATTTTAGCGGATTTAACTTTGGCTATAACGCCCGGTCTTTGGCTGTTGGTTTGTTTAGGTGTGATCACTAATTTTGCTGCTTTTTTAGCTTTTGCTTTTTCTCGAGCCGCTTTAAACTTGGCCAATAATGCGCCAAGCACGCCGCCAGTTGAAGTGAAAATATTAGCCCAAGATGCAGTACTGGCAATGCTAAAGCTGATCATCATAATACTCAGATAGACAACGAATGAGGCTGAGCCGAATAATGTACCAAAGTAGCCATGCATCATCTCACCAATCCAACCACCGGCAGGGTCAGCGGTATTTTGTGCCAATACTGCAGCACTGAAGGCGACCATCACTATTATGGCAACCAGACGAATCATCGAAACCGAGCGATTCGCTGGTTTTTGCCCTGTGTTTTTGTGGATGTTGTAACCTAACCAAATCAACGAGATTGGGATTAAGTAGGCACTATAGCCTAGGATTGATAAAGAGATATCACCCAGATAAGCACCAAACACACCAGCTAAGTTAATCACAGGTTCGGTTAGTTCGACATCGCCCGACCATGGGTTTTCTGTTGGTGAATAAGTGACCAATGCTGCAAAATACACCAAGCCAAAAGTGCTAAGTGCAATAAACAATACCTCGCTCATGGTTCGAGATCGAGGTTTTTTTGTGGCTTTTCTACTGCCTAAAGGGTTATTTTTTTTCAAGGGGATTTCAGCTTGCTTTATAATGTTTCGAATAATAGAGATTTTGTGTATAAGTATAAAGGATTGGTATTTAAATGAGTGAAAATAAACATTGTAAGACGTTGATTATTGGTTCAGGCCCTGCGGGCTATTCTGCGGCAGTTTATGCAGCGAGAGCAAATTTAAGCCCTGTGATTGTTAGCGGTATGGAACAAGGCGGACAATTAATGAGTACGACAGATGTAGATAATTGGCCGGGTGATAATGATGGCGTGCAAGGGCCTGACTTAATGACACGTATGCAGCAACACGCTGAGCGTTTTAATACTGAAATTATTAATGATTACATTACTGAGGTTGATTTTTCATCTCGCCCATTTGCACTCAAGGGCGCCGCTTCTACTTATACAGCCGATTCGGTAATTATTGCCACCGGTGCAAGTGCGCGTTATTTAGGCTTAGAGTCAGAAGAAGCATTTAAAGGCAAAGGCGTTAGTGCTTGCGCCACTTGTGATGGTTTTTTCTACCGTGGTCAAAAAGTAGCGGTAATTGGCGGTGGTAATACAGCAGTTGAAGAAGCGTTATTTTTATCCAACATTGCTGATCACGTTACTATCGTTCATCGCCGTGATAAATTTTCTTCAGAAAGGATTTTGTCAGACCAATTGATTGAAAAATCGAAAATGGGCAACATCACCATTGAATACAATCAAAATCTTGATGAAGTATTGGGCGACAATATGGGTGTTACAGGTTTAAGATTAAAAGACAATGATGGCAAGACTAAAGAAATTGATGTACACGGCGTGTTTATCGCTATTGGCCATACGCCAAATACAGGTATTTTTGAGGGCCATCTAGAGATGAATCACGGTTATATACAGATACAAAGTGGCACGCAGGGTAATGCCACACAAACCAGTGTCGAAGGTGTGTTTGCAGCAGGGGATGTTGCAGACCATATTTACCGTCAAGCGATTACTTCAGCAGGTTCAGGTTGTATGGCGGCATTGGATGCAGAACGATTTTTAGGTGAGTAGTTTTTAGATTAAGTATTAATTTGTCGGTATAATTCTGACTTTTATGGCCACATAGCTCAGTTGGTAGAGCAAGGGATTGAAAATCCCTGTGTCCCTAGTTCAATTCTAGGTGCGGCCACCATATTCCCACTTCAGACAGCACAAGAGGTTACTTAGATTTTCTGAGTGTAATACCTATGTGCTTTTCAGTTGATTTTTTCTAGTTGTGTACAGTATGTGTACACTAAACTGGAGAATGTCTTGGCTAACTATTCAGAAAATCCACCGCTCTAAGGGGCTGGTATATCGAGTTCTTATTCGTAAG
>AJXC01001261.1_pt1 | contig 25925 bp, 24 predicted proteins | sample 404948 | NCBI WGS metagenome assembly AJXC01 (sample SAMN02954314, study PRJNA77837) | marine metagenome | biome: aquatic; feature: Guaymas Basin Hydrothermal Plumes; material: sea water; isolation source: Guaymas Basin Hydrothermal Plumes and Background water depths 1600, 1775... ... | reverse complement strand
CTGTTTTTTTTGTAACTGAAGCAGCCATGTTGGAAGTGAGCCATGTAACGCGCTTGAAGCCGTCAATTATACGANATTTTTTACCCGGAACCGCCTGCAGCAGTATAGGTATGAGGATTCCATTCTGCTCCAGTGATTTTCCNTCCTCTTCGCTTAGATTACCCGGAAACCAGTTAAAACGAGTNTCAGCGGGGTCAATCCGGCAGACAGTGAGAGTTAAAAAGTCCCAGGCGGGCNGTTTTTTCATTTGAAGTAATTGTTCAGGAAGGAATTTTGCAGTTCATTCNGATGCTAATATTTTGATACTTTCAGTATCATCAAACTTTGATTCAGATTCAAGTCCGGAACAAAACAAGACAATAAGTATGCTTGATGCATCTACAATAAGTCTAATTGCACTTGGCGGTGCAGCCCTCTTTGGACTGCAGGGATCTATAAGTCTTGCTGTAAGACATCATCTTGTTCGAGAACTTCAACAGCGGTCTGCCTGCGACAGAGTTGCACTTTCCAAAGAAGCAAATATTGCAAATATTCCTGTAGCTTATGGAGCAGTAATATTTTACGGTCTTGTGCTTTTCCTGCTATTCCGCGGAATGAATCAACCCGAGATACCGCTTTTCTGGCTCAATTCAGCTATGGTTGCAGCCCTGATTGTGACATGTTATTATGCCTACGTCATGTTTTTTTAGATTAAATATTGTTTGTATGGGCTGCCTGCGCATCTACCTTGCAAACTTAATGATGGCCGCAGCGCTGCTGGCTTATCAATTTAACTGAATATTTTCTACATTTTTAACCGGACATTCTCTTGCAGATGAAAATTAAAACGCAGCAAATTGTTTAGCAAAACTAGGACACTCTACCANGCTTTCAATATACCGTTTGCTGGTCCAGGCTGGACACAGAGGTCTTACTGTTGGTGAAATAGGCAAGCGGCTTGGAATTGCTCCAACTACTCTCAATCATCACTTCAGGGTCGCGGATTCTTTCAAAACAGTTTGCGAACAGATCGAANTGTTTCGGGCTACGGTTCTTCATGTGGATCGTTTACCTTTTAAAATCAGAACNATTAGTTTGGAGTTTTTTGGGGGAGAGCAGTCCAGNGTAGNGAATTTCTGGAAAGAATGTTNGGAAACGGGTTGGTTATTGCTGAAATGGATTAGTTTTGCTTTTTACTGGAAATCCTGATAGTAGCCCCCATTCCGGCTGAAAAGGTTACACAATGGTTCGGTGGAGACAGCGGGGGACAATCCCTTTCAGCCCGACAATCGNCATTCCGGCTTACCTCAANGNTTATGCGGTAATTCCATTAGTAGCCGGCCTGATCGAAAAAAGGAATGGCACCGGGAACCGCGATGGCTTTCACGGTAACCGGAGGAGTAACTTCTAATCCTGCCGCAATGGGAGTACACGCTTTAGTACGACGTGATGTTACCTTCAGCGATCTCATTTTTGGACTTGGTGCAGAATTTTTGGCCGGCTACGGATTCCACCTTTGGTTAGAGTTTTTAATGCTAATTTGACTTCCTNCCCAGAATATGCCANAATGTATGNAGANGTAATTAATACTTACCTTAAAATGTTAATTCAAGAAAAACTTTTGCGGACATTTCCGCGATATGTTTCCAGGCATTTCCTGAAAAAAAGACAATTCCCCGCAGTTTAGCTTTCCATCAGATTTTATTAAAGAATTTGTTTTCTCATTGCCTTTTTGAAAGACTTTTAGCGGGTTCATCAAATTTTTCTCCATTCAACATATCAACAGCATGTCTTCTTATTCTACCTCTTCAGTAAACACTCAAAATTATAAACCGCTCAGCCTGCAAGAGCTTGAACAGCGGGACCGTTTTGTACATCGCCACATTGGTCCATCGGAGAACGATATTTCAGAAATGTTGAAAAGCCTCGGTATGAACTCTCTGGATGAGCTGATTAACAGGACAGTTCCGGATTCAATCCGCATGTCTGGTGAACTTGACTTGCCCGGAAGTCGCTCAGAGACGGAAGTGCTCAATGAACTTCGTAGCATGGCAAACAGGAATCAGGTTGCAAAATCAATGATCGGCATGGGCTATCACAGTACAATCCTGCCCGGAGTTATACAGCGTAACCTGCTGGAAAATCCGGGATGGTACACGGCCTATACTCCATATCAGCCTGAAGTTTCTCAAGGTCGCCTGGAAGCACTGCTGAATTTTCAGCAAATGATTATTGATCTCAGCGGAATGGATGTCGCGAATGCATCTCTCCTGGATGAAGCTACAGCAGCAGCAGAAGCCATGACCTTCTGCAAGCGTGTATCCCGCAGTAAAAGTATGCGCTTTTTTGTGGCCGATGATTGTCATCCGCAAACAATAGATGTGCTGAAAACCAGGGCGGAACCGATGGGGTTTGAGTTGATCTTTGATAATATTCGGGAGCAGTTGGAGAATCCCGAAGCAGATTTATTTGGTGCCTTAATTCAATATCCGGGAACTTATGGTGACATTCATGATATTGAAAAACTGATCGAAAAATGGCACGAATTGGGAGCCATGGTAACCGTTGCATCGGATCCGCTGAGTCTTGTTTTGCTTAAGCCGCCCGGAGAATTAGGAGCAGATGTGGTCATAGGCAGTTCACAAAGATTTGGCGTTCCAATGGGATTTGGCGGGCCGCATGCGGCTTTCTTTGCAGCCCGGGATAAAAACATACGCAGCATTCCCGGACGACTTATAGGGGCCTCCATAGACCGCAGGGGAAAAACAGCTTTGCGCATGGCTTTGCAAACGAGGGAACAGCACATACGCCGTGAAAAAGCGACCAGCAACATTTGCACAGCGCAAGTTTTATTGGGTGTAATTGCCGGCTGCTATGCCGTATATCATGGTCCGGACGGCTTGAAAATAATTGCCCATCGCATACACAGGCTGACCAATATTCTCAAGGCAGGTATGAAGCAGCTGGGATTTTCTGCCGACAATATTTATTATTTTGATACCCTCACTTTTTCACTTGAAAAAAAGTGCGACAGCATTTACGAACGTGCCCTGGAGGAAGGGATAAATCTACGTAAAACGGATTCCGAGCAATTGGGAATTAGTTTGGATGAAGAAACTACAAAAGAAGATATAGTCACACTTTGGCGGATTTTTGCTGGTGATAAGAAACTGCCCTCTATTGACGAACTGGATTCGCATTTTATGGATCTCAGCAACGATTCCGGAATCCCAAAAAACCTGCGTCGTACCTCAGAAATTTTAACACATCCTGTTTTTCATCAATACCATTCTGAAACTGCGATGTTACGTTATCTTCGTTATTTGCAGGATAAAGATATTGCCCTGGATCGAGCTATGATTCCGCTGGGTTCCTGCACAATGAAGCTCAATGCAACTTCAGAAATGATACCTATCAGTTGGCCTGAATTTGCGAATATTCACCCCTTTGCACCACCGCAGCAGACAGAGGGTTACCGGGATTTGATCGGTGAACTGGAAAATGCTCTCATACAAATTACCGGATTTGATGCAGTTTCAATGCAGCCGAATTCCGGTGCGCAAGGTGAATATGCCGGTTTGCTCACCATCCGCTCCTATCACAAATCACGAGGTGAAGAACAGCGTAATGTCTGCCTGATTCCCAGCTCTGCGCATGGTACAAATCCAGCGAGTGCAACACTGGCCAGCATGAAAATCATTATTGTAAAATGTGATCAGGATGGAAATATAGATCTGGAAAATTTGCGGATACTGGCAGAAAAACACGCAGAAAATCTTGCTACCCTGATGATTACCTATCCCTCAACGCATGGTGTATTTGAAGACAGCCTGATACAGATCTGTGACATCATTCATGAAAATGGGGGCCAGGTTTATATGGATGGCGCAAACCTGAATGCTTTGATGGGAATTGCCCAACCCGGTAAATTGGGACCAGACGTTCTGCATATAAATTTGCACAAAACATTCAGTATTCCACACGGCGGAGGCGGTCCGGGGATGGGTCCGATTGGTTTGAAAGAGCATCTTGCTAAGTTTGCGCCGAATCACAGTGTTGTTCCGATAGAAGGCCTCCCCCTGGAAAACACTGCAGTTTCAGCTGCACCATGGGGTAGTCCCGGCATACTGCCAATTTCCCTGGTTTTTATACAGCTTATGGGTGGAAGTGGTTTGAAAAAATCTTCACAGGTAGCAATTCTAAGTGCGAATTATTTGGCACAACGCTTAAAAGAACACTATCCGATTGTTTATACAGGAAAAAATGGGTTAATTGCACACGAGTGCATTATCGACGTTCGGCCTTTGAAAGAGGTTTCCGGAATTACTGAAGAAGACATTGCCAAACGTTTGATAGACTATGGTTTCCATGCACCAACCATGTCCTGGCCGGTTCCTGGAACATTGATGATTGAACCCACTGAAAGCGAGCCCAAAGCAGAAATCGATCGTTTTTGTGAAGCCATGATTTCGATCAGCAAAGAAACACAACGGGTTGAATCCGGAGAGTGGGACAAAATTGATAATCCTCTTAAAAATTCACCGCATCCATCCGAAGATCTCGCCGATCCTGAATGGTCTCATTCCTATTCTCAAGAAGTTGCTGTTTATCCACTGGCTTCTCTTCGCCGACACAAATATTGGCCACCTGTTGCACGTGTGGACAATGTACATGGTGATCGAAATGTGGTTTGTTCCTGCCCGCCCCTGGAAAGTTATGAGGAAGGAGAGTGAACAAAACCGAAGCCTTCGGAATAGTTCACAATCTCCCCTTTGAGGAGTACAGGCAACTACCCGGCCTTAATCAATCCACTCTCAAGCAGTGGCTTTCAACTGCTTCAAAACAAAATGACACATATAAAAATCTACAGGCAATGCAATTTGGGAGTGCAGGACATTGCCTGCTACTGGAAGAGGAAAAGTTTGAAGAGCTTTATGTCTGTGCTCCAAATGGATTGCGTCAGCGAGGAAAACTTGGGAAAGAACGCTGGGCAGAATTTTCTGAACAACACAGTAGAAAAACAGTGCTCAAGGCAAATGAGTGGGAGCGCTTACAAAACATCCGCAGGGTCTTTCAAATTCATCCGCAAATTAAAAAACTTTGGGATTCAGGTAAAGCTGAAGTTTCATTGTTTTGGCAGGATCCGGAATTTTGTCTGGACTGCAAAGCACGGCTGGATTGGTTTGATCCTGATTCCGGAATAATTGTAGATCTTAAATTTACAAATAATGTTGGCAAAGCAGGTGTACAGAAACCAATTCAGGATTATTATGCAGTTCAGGCTGCCTGGTACAGTCGCGGAGTGTATCAATTGACCAAAAAAACTGCAGACTTTTTGTTCGTATTCATCGAAAAATATGCACCACACTCCATCCGTGTGGTTGCTGTATCTGCAGGAGATTTAAAACATGGACTAGCAAAAAATAGAGAGTGCAGTAAAAAATATTTCAAACGCAAATAAATAATGAACAATCTACGGCCACTTGAGTCGGTCACAGTTTTATTTATACACGAGGAGCAGATTTTTGCGGTTCAGCGACAATCGTATCTGCTTGCCTTTCCGGGATATCATGCTTTTCCTGGTGGTAAAATTGATAAAGATGAATCTTCAGTTGCGTTTGAAACAGAATTTCTCTGTGAACACGATGCACGGCGTATGCGGGCCCTGCAGCGGGAAATTATAGAAGAACTAGGCTATGATCTTGAGGCTGGAATTTTGAACGGTGAGGTGTTGTCAGTTAGTGAACTTGCGGAGGCCCTGGCTCCACCGTTTGCCCCCGTTCGTTTCAGGACATGGTTTTATCGGGTTGATTTGCGGGAACGAATCAGTTTTAAAGTTGATTCAGGAGAATTTTCAGACAGTTTCTGGAGTTCTGCAAAGGATTTGCTGGAAACTTTTCGTACTGGAAAGATCTTGATGGTTCCGCCAACACGTTGGGTTTTAGAAGGATTGGTGAAAAACCCGGAGGCTACAGAATTTGGTGATTTGTCACAGGATTTTGCCGAAAAAGACAGAGTACCATGTCTGGAAATGCTGGATGGAATTCCGATACTGGCAGTCAGATCTGCGACACTTCCGCCAGCTACCAGGACCAATGCTTTACTGCTGGGAGATGCAGATGCCGCAAAATTGCTGGTGGATCCCTCACCAAATTCAGAAGAAGAATACGGGTGTTTACTTAACACAATCGAGGACAAAATGTTGGATGCAGTTTTTCTCACGCATCATCATCCGGATCATCACCAATTTTCAAATAAACTAGCCCGTCATCTGCGTATTCCCATCATTCTCAGTCAAGACACTCAACAGAGATTAACTCTCAAATATGGAGAAGACTATTTCAAGAATGTTGAGTTGCGATTTGCTACAGAAAACGAAGAAGTAACATGCTGGCATGGTTCATCTGTCCGGGTTTATGAAATACCCGGTCATGATGCCGGACATTTGGGTTTGGCTCCGGACTCACTCGCCTGGTTTCTCGTGGGAGACCTGATTCAGGGTATCGGCACAGTTGTCATTCCCTCACCTGAAGGGAATATGGCAACCTATTTTTCTACTCTCGAAAAAGTAATTGCGCTCAATCCGGAAGTAATTATTCCCTCTCACGGAATTCCGATGCGAAGTACTCACCGTCTGATTGAGACGCTCAAACATCGCCGTGAACGTGAATCACAAATACTAAAATTATCTAAATCTGGAAATTCCAAAGAGGAAATTCTGGAGCAGCTTTACGAAGGACTAGACCCACGGCTTCAACCGTTGGCGATGCAAAATATTGAGTCACATTTGGAAAAGCTGAACAAAGAAGAATAAATAACATAATGAAATCAAATAAAAAAGCCATTCTCCGTATGCTGGAAAAGCAAGGAGATTCATTGTCCGTAAAACAAATCCGCGGTTCACTAGGACTGGAAAAAGCAGCGACCGCAAAACTGAAAGCAGAATTACTGAAACTNATAAAAGCCGGAAAAATTGCCAAGCATGGCACCCGTTACCAAAAATCTCAGGAAATAACCGAAAGAACTGGTTCAAAAGCAAAAACTAAAGGAAATTATAGAAAAAATTAAAACTGAATCAGTCTGGAAAAAGACACCTGAAAGGCGGCCAAGAAGGAGTTCAGGAAAAACAGAAACAGGCTATTTCACTCGCAATCCAAAGGGTTTCGGTTTTGTTGCAATTGGAGGAGGACGCCCTGACGTGTTTATCGGTGAGCACGAGCAGGGCTTTGCCATGGAGGGTGACATGGTTGAAATTGAGGTCTTCCGTAAACGAGGTTTTCGCAGCAAACAAAAGGGTGAAATTATCAAAGTTCTTGAGCGTGCATCAAGAGAAATACTAGCACGTTTAAAAAGAACTAAGCGTGAAACCGTTGCAGTTCCGGTACACCGTAATTCAGGGTTGCCGTTTCTCCGTATTGCTCCGAAAGATGATCTTCCGGAACTGGAATCCGGAACGTTGGTTGAAGTTGAATTACTGGAAGAAAAAAAACAAACTAAAAAAACATTTCCTGCTCCATGCGGGCGTGTCTTGCGTGCACTGGAAAATACGAGCGACCACGAACTGGGTTTTCAGCTGATTCTCAATGAAAACCTGATTCGAACTGAATATCCTGCAGAAGCTCTGGCACATGTAAATAATTTTTCACAGCAGGTTCGTTTTGATGCATCTTCCGGACGCAGGGATTTACGAGATTTGGATTTTGTGACAATTGATGGAAAATCCGCCCGTGATTTTGACGATGCAGTCTGCGTGATTCCTGACAAAGACTCTTCCGGGGGATTTCGTCTTTTTGTGGCAATTGCAGATGTGGCGCATTACGTTCAACCGGAAGATCCTGTGGACCAGGAAGCACTTCTGCGGGGAACAAGTGTCTATTTTCCAACGCATGCGGTTCCAATGCTTCCGGAAGGACTTTCCAACAATTTGTGCAGCTTGCGACCGCAAGTTAACCGGCTGACACTTACTTGTGAAATGCGGATTACTGCCGAAGGAGAAGTAGTCGGTTATTCGCTTTCAGAAAGCGTCATCCGTAGCCGTGCCCGTCTGATTTATGAGGACGTGGCCGACTTACTTGAAGGAAGAACTTCTTCCATTCGCGATCCGGAACTGCAGACGAACATCCGGAAAATGCACAAGCTGGCAATGATTCTTGAACGCAAACGGATTCAGCGTGGAGCCGTTCAGTTTAGTTTTGCTGAAGAAGTCTTTGAATTTGATGCAGATCAGCAAATGACCGGAGTAGGACGAAAATATCAATCGAGTGCAATGAAGCTGATTGAACAATTTATGCTGGAAGCAAACGAAACGGTGGCCCGTCACTGTGTGAAAAACAAGATGCCGGCTCTTTACCGGGTCCACGAACGTCCGGACATGCGGAAATTGCAAAAACTGAAGCAAACTTTTTTTCGCTTTGGTGTAAGAACATCACCAGAAAAATTGTCAGATCCACAGTTGTTCAATACAGTCATTGAGCAAATTCAGGAACTGCCGAATTTCGATCAACTGCAGGTTCTTTTGCTGCGTACGATGGCTTTGGCCGTCTATCAGACAATCAACAAAGGCCATTTTGGACTTGCTGCAGAGTATTATGCGCACTTCACGTCGCCAATACGCAGATACCCGGACTTGGTGGTGCACCGTGCTATCAAGGATATGCTGCACCAGGATCAAGGTTTAAGTACTAAAAAAAGAACACTTCCACAGGTAAACAGTGAAATGGCAGAACAGTGCTCGCAGCAGGAACGGCGGTCAGAAAAAGCTGAGCGCCAGAGTATTGATTTAATGAAAGTGGATTTTCTTGCACCTCATACCGGACAAACTTTTCAGGCTGTGGTGATTTCTGTTGACAGCCAGGGTTTTCGGGTGAACCTTGAACCGCATGGGCTCGAATGGTTTTTGCCGCTTGATTCAATGCATGACGATTCTTATATTTTTGACGAAGAACGACTCAGTTTACAGGGACGTCGCAAAAACCGTACTCTACAGGCAGGACAGCGTCTGGAAATAAGACTGCTGCGAGCAGATCCAATTCACCGTATCCTGGAGTTTGAAGTGGAACGCTGGCTAAGCAGAACTACTAAACAATAAACACATTAAAATTATTAAATAATGGAAAACGCAATCTTAAATAATAGTATCCGCAATATAGCTATCATTGCCCATGTTGACCATGGAAAAACCACCCTCGTTGATCAATTGTTCCGCCAAAGCGGTCTCTTTCGTGATAATCAGTCTGTGGACGAGCGGATTATGGACAGTATGGATTTGGAACGTGAAAGGGGAATTACCATTGCTGCGAAAAACTGCTCAGTGACCTGGAATGAAACTAAAATCAATATCCTTGATACTCCGGGACACGCGGATTTTGGTGGAGAGGTGGAGCGGGCCTTGATGATGGTTGATGGTGTAATTCTGCTTGTTGATGCTTCAGAAGGTCCATTGCCACAAACCCGGTTTGTGTTGAAAAAAGCTCTTGAAGGTCAGAAAAAAGTGGTGGTGGTGGTCAATAAAATTGATCGTAAGGATGCACGTGTTGCTGAAGTTCTTGATGAAATTTATGATTTGTTCATAGATCTTGATGCAAACGAGGAACAATTGGAATTCCCTGTCTTGTATGCAATCGGCAAGGATGGAATTGCCAAATATGAATTGGAAGATCAATCTGCGGATCTGAATCCGTTATTTGACACAATTATTGAGAAACTGCCTGCTCCAAAACATATTCCGGAGGAGCCTTTTCAGATGCTGGTTGCAGATCTGGATTACTCTGATTATCTGGGACAATTAGCAATAGGTCGTGTTGCAAATGGTACTGTAGCCAAAAACGAACAGTTGGTCTGTATTGGTGAAGGAAACAAGGAAAATCCCTTACGCGCCAGCAAAGTACAGGTTTATGAAGGATTTACCATGCAGGAAGTGGAGAAGATTGAGCCGGGAGAAATAATGATCCTGGCAGGCATCGAAAATGTCCGGATTGGCGACACCATCTGCATCAAAGAACAGCCCAAAGCATTGAAACGGATTACTGTTGATGAGCCTACTATCTCCATGTTTTTCTACACCAACACCTCGCCTTTTGCGGGGCAGGAAGGAAAACTGGTTCAGTCAAACAAAATTAAAGAACGGCTTCACAAAGAAACCTTCTCTAATGTTTCGCTGCAGTTTGAAGAAACAAAAGATGCAGAACGCTTTCTGGTCAAAGGCCGGGGTGAACTGCAAATGGCTATTCTCATTGAAACCATGAGGCGGGAAGGATTCGAACTTGCTGTCGGACGTCCTGAAGTGATTTACAAGGAAGAAAACGGAGAACGTCTGGAGCCGATCGAACATGTTTATGTTGATTGCGAAGAAGGGTTTCTGGGTGTTGTTTCAGAAAAATTATCACAGCGAAAAGGTAGAATGATCAACCTTGTCAATCACGGATCAGGCAGGATACAAGTCCAGTTCAACATACCATCACGTGGATTAATCGGTTACCGCAACGAGTTTTTGACAGATACCCGGGGTACCGGAATTTTGAACTCTTATCTTTCCGGATATGAGCCGTATCGCGGGGATTTCCCGATCCGCTTTACTGGATCGATTGTGGCCGATCGCCAGGGTAAAGGTGTACCGTATGCACTTTTCAATCTGGAACCCAGAGGTATTTTATTCATAATCGAAGGGGAACGAGTCTATGAGGGTATGATAATTGGTGAGCATAATCGTGACTCGGATCTCAACGTAAATCCCTGTAAAGAAAAGAAACTCACCAATCACCGTGCTTCAGGAAAAGACGAAAATGTTGTATTGACTCCAATTATACCGATGACCTTGGAGCGGGCGATTGAATTCATACGTGAGGGTGAGATTGTGGAAGTTACACCGGAAAATATCCGTTTGCGCAAGGTGCTGCTTTCTGCAACAGGTCGGCATACTGCACGACCGCCAAAACTCTGATACCTGCCAGATTCAGAAATTAATCGGGAAAGAATTGAAACTATGATCCGCAGCACAGCCTTTAAGGGAGGATTGAAATCAAGCTTCCCAATTGTGGCAGGCTATCTTCCTGTGGGGTTTGCCTTTGGTGTGGCTGCAGAAGGTGCTCAGGCAGGTACTCTTGCGGCTGTTTTTACTTCACTCTTCATTTATGCGGGAGCCAGCCAGTTTGCGCTGGTTGGTTTGCTCAAAGATGGTGTCCCAATTCTGTCTGCGGCATTGATTACTCTTGGTCTGAATCTCAGACATTTACTCTATGGGCCTGGCTTATCCCGGGATACTGAAGAGTTTTCCTTGAGAGAACGCCTTATAGCGGCTTTTGGTCTGACGGATGAGGTATTCGCAGTTGCATTTTCGCGAATTGGAATAATGTCCCGTGAATCACGATTCTGGTGGCTTATGGGCCTGGAATTTGGAGCCTACTTAAGCTGGNTTGGCGGTACTATGGCAGGGAGCATCAGCGGAGATTTGTTGCTCAGTCACTATTCTTTATTAAGGCCTGCTCTTTCATTCTGCACTACCTGCTCTTTTTTAAGTTTGCTGCTTTCCATGCTCAACAGTAGTACGCGCCTTGCAGTAATTACTTCTCTGATCCTGGCTGCAGCTTTCCATTGGAGCGGGCACTCAGAAACAGGTATCATTGCTGCAGCGTTTATTGGTCCAGGCATTGGAATTATCTGCAGGAAAAACCAATGAAGACAGATTTTATTATAGCTGTTCTGCTGATTGCAGTTGGAACTTATCTCATTCGCGCAGTTCCGTTTGTACTTAGTTCAAAAAAGGAAACAGGAAAGAAAAGTTGGCATCAAATCAATCTCTTTTTTCAACTGATGGGACCCTCGATGATTGCCGCATTGCTGGTAGTTTCTGTTGCATCTCCACTAAAAACACAAGATACTTCGCAGTTGATTAATGTTGCAATGGGCTTTTCAGGAGTAGGAGTGAGTCACTGGCTGTGGAATAATTCCGGAATCAGTGTACTTGCAGGAGTTACTAGTTTTACTACTGCACTGTTGATTTTATAGCCACTGAAATTTCTGGAATTTTGGGTGTTAGCAAAAAAGCTTATTCTTCCGTTTCCGGTAAATCAAAAACTCAAACGTCCCAATTTCCCTGCCCTGAAATCCCGCAGTACCAGACTTTCTGCCCGCGGGTGATCGATTGCTCCGCCGCCTTTAAGGCAACCTCTTTTTTCTGCTATTTTCTCTAACAAATCTGCAGGAAGCAATTCCAGATTTTCCTCAGTCAACTGATAATTCTGCAGTAGCTGTTCCGGAGCCTTGAGCATTAAAATACCAAGTAAATAATCACTCAACAGGGAAGTTCCAACTATTGAGTCTTTGATGGCACCCGTAATTGTCAGCCGCAAACCGGCTTCTCGATTTTCGATTTTTGGCCACAAAATACCCGGAGTATCAAGAAGTTCAACATCTTTGCCCAGTTTGATCCAGTCCTGGTGTTTTGTCACTCCCGGTGTCGGCCCTGTTTCGGCTGCCTTTCGTCTTGAAAGCCTGTTGATCAAGCTGGATTTCCCCACATTCGGAATTCCGGTTATTAATAGTTTCAGTGACGGAGGACGAATGCCACGCTTGCGGAAATTGGACCATTTTTCCTGCATCAATTTGCGTGAAAGCGGTAATATTTCTTGAAGATTTTGTTTGTTTAAAGCATCAACAAAGAGAGACGGAGTGTCCATTTTTTTAAAATATGCTTTCCATTTTCTGGTAGTATCCTCATCTGCCAGATTGGTTTTATTAAAAAGTAATATTCGTTTTTTTTGCTGTAGCAGTTTCTCAAAGTCATGATTTGCCGAAGAAACAGGAATCCTTGCATCACGCATTTCCAGTACTACATCAACACGCTTCAGCTGTTTTGCCAACTCTTTTGTGGCCTTGAGCATATGCCCCGGATACCAGTTTATGTCTGGAGTGTCCCAACCTTTGCCAAGTTGTTCCGGAGCTTCTATTTCTCTGTTTTTTAAGTACATATTTTTTTACCAGTAGTAAGTTGCCCTTATGACCTGCTCATTCGGCTCTACCTCAGCTTGCTCTTTTTCTTCGGTTTTCTGTTCCTGCTGGCGTCGTTCACGTGATAGTTTCTCGCCTTGTTCAATTATGTCACGGATAACATCTTCTCCGGAAACTTGACCGTCATTGTCAGTGTAACCCAAATCTTCCACACAGAGTTGATCCTGTACAACTTGCTGCATTTCGTCAAAAAAGCGTACCCATGCTCAAATCGAATTTCCAGTCCGGGTTTTCAAAAAATCTTTCTGCACTCAGCATGGCTAAAAATACAACCCGGTATTGGTCTATGCCTTTGTGTTCTGCAACAGCAACACGCAAATCGGACCATTGATCGCCTTCCAGCAAATCCGTTTCAGGTTCCCCGAATGCACCCTCATCCAGATCCACATAAGTATAGATGCCAAAATGGACAACATAAGCTTCAAGCTGCTCAACCAAATGCTGATATACTTCCCGGCCTTTTTTGGTCGGCTGATAAAAATTATCGTCACTGACAGTCAAGGTGCCTCTTTCCTCCATAAATTTCAACAGGGGCTCGAGGCCCTCATCGTCAGTTTCAGCAAGGGCAAGATTCAGGCGACAATGATCGTTTTCCTTCATTTCTTTTTCAACTTGAGAAAGTGCCTCTTTTGCTTCTCTGAGTTCATCTTTTTCAAAGCTTAGCTCCTGATCCTGTTCATCAGAGTGAAAGAAACCTTTTTTCAGTTCTGCAACTTCTTTTTCCAGCAGGCTGACTGTTTCAGTCAAATTGTCTTTTTCAACTTCAAGCAGATCGTAGCGCATCAGCTGATCCAGCAGGAGCAGTGCGCCGAATTCTTGCTGCGATTCCATGCTCAATTGACTTAAAGGAGAAGATTTCATAATTTATTCTTAATACAAATTGATCCCAATTTTGTCATTTATTCTAATATGATATTGCTTTCTTAAAAAAAACCTGTTAGAAACTAAGTTATGAGTTAGAATGGTGTCTACTGTATCACATCCAGCAATTATTAGCATCAGGTTCCAGGGATGTGCGTCACGAATAAATAATTTAAGATCTGCTCCAATGCGGATTATGAAACAGTTAGTCGAAAAGAGGTAATTGTGCAGGAGAACGACAGTAAGCAGTACCAGATCAATATCAGCGGTAATCGTTTCTCAATTTCCAGTCCGTATGGTGAAGAACACGTCCGTGAGGTGGAGAAGTTTCTGGGCCAGCAGATTCAGGAAGTTTCTGAACAAACAGAAGAATTTGGTCCTTCAAACATAGCTTTGCTGGTTGCCTTGAATTTGGCTGATAAACTNCTGACGCTGCAAAAAAAAGTAACCAAGCTTGACGGCATTGAAGCTGATCTGCAAACATTATATTATCGACTGGACAAAGTATTAGCTGAAAAGAAAACTGATTAAGGAACCCTGACAATAATTAGGTGTTAATCTCAAGCGGGAGTCTTGAGTTTAATGTCGTTAATCTTTTGTGAGGCAGAATATAATTTAGTTTATTAACGTTATTGATTTTTACTGCAGAGATAGTAAGCTTAGTACAGAGCATTGGAGTCTGCGGTGTTCGTGATGTAAAACTTTTGCTACCTGATATTATAAAAAAGGAGTTAGTCCCTGGAAGGGGGTGTGCAGGCCAGCCGTAGAGCAGGAAGCTCGAACCTTTTACCACATTACTCCACCTTGTTTAACGAGGTAACAATAGCCATTTTACACACGGCATCGCGGGCNTCTTTTCATTTCATTTTTTCATACGGCATATTTTAGAATGCAGCCGTTTCACTTTCCACCGGACCAGTAAAAAAAATATGCAGCCGTTGGTTTCGGAGTTTCTAGACACACTGCAGAGCAAAAAAATATGCTCCAAACAGTATCCAGAGCCACCGCCTGGACCTGCACAGATTTTTACGGTGGCTGGAAATAGACGAGGAGGAAAGCGACAGCCAAAAACTTCTCGTGAAGCTCCGCAAACTAAATCGGCAGGATATTGAAAGCTACCTCTCTTTTCTTAGTGAATCCTATAAGCCAAGAACCTTGGCTCGACACATTTCGTCCCTGAAACTTTTTCTCGATCACCTGGAACTTAGCGGACTGATAAAAACCAGTCCGGCACATCAGATACCTTTTCCTACAGTTTTGCCGGAGGCTCCTGAAATATTGTCACCGGAAGAAGTTGTCGCACTGCTCGAAGTGCCTTCACTTGAACATTATCTGGGGTTGCGGGACAGGGCAATGCTGGAGCTTCTGTATTCAAGCGGTTTGAAAGTGAAAGAACTGCTTGGACTGGATGTGGAGGATTTGTTTTTGGATTTGGAGTTTTTGAAGGTTCGTTCAAAACGCGAGCGCATGGTACCGATGACCTCAAAAGCTGTAGAGGTATTGCGGACATATCTGGAAAAGGCAAGAGAACAACGTCTGCTGAATCCGGAAGATAAATGTTTATTTCCGAGTCGAAACGGAACACGCATGAGCAGGGTTGGATTTTGGGCAATGATCAAAAAACATGCTCTTCGTGCAGGCATCACCAGTCGCATCAATCCAAGGATTCTGCGTCATTCATTTGCAGTACATCTACTGCAAAACGGTATTGACCTGTCAGATATTAAGGATTTGTTCGGCTACGTCAGTCTTGATGCAACCCTGCAGTACGCACATGTAAACCGGCCCGATTTTTTCGAGGTATATCATGACCTGCATCCGCGGGGACGAAAACATACAGAGCAATCTTCCATAACATAGTCTCTTTTTTCACTTAAAGCAGATGCTCCAGTCCATAAACGAGTTCGTTCAAATCCATCACTTTTTTGCAGGCCAGGCAGACTCCCGGCATAAAAGAGTCACGGTGGGTAGAATCGTGACGTATGGTCAAGGTTTGGCTTTGGCCGCCAAAAATCACTTCCTGGTGTGCAACCAAGCCGGGAAGCCGGACTGAGTGAACACGGATATTTTCGGCATTGGCCCCTCTTGCTCCGGGAATAATTTCTTTTTCAGCAATCTTTTTTGGAACTGAACTTCGTGATTCAGCAAGTAAATTTGCTGTTTTGATTGCAGTTCCGGAAGGTGCATCCACTTTACCGTCATGATGCAGTTCTATCACTTCAGCATGCGGAAAATATTTGACTGCATCCTGAGAATATTTCATCATCAGCACTGCGCCAATGGCAAAATTCGGAGCTATGATGCCGCCAAGTTTATGTTTTGTGCAAAGCACCTGCAGTTCTGCAATCTCTTCCGGAAGCAGTCCGCTGGTACCAATTACTGGACGTGCACCGGACTCTATGATACTGACAGTGTTATTCAATGCAGAAGAGGCAATAGTGAAGTCAACCACAACCTGGGCCTTGGATTGACTGATTGATTCTGAAAGATTATCACCTAAATCCGTTTGAGCAACTAGTTCCAATTCAGGATCTTCACTGACAGCTTTAATGGATTCCTGGCCCATTCGGCCCATGTATCCATTGATTAATACACGTGTGAGACTCATTGCAGGTTTGAGGGTATTGATTTAGCTAAATCTAAAACAGTCTGAACTCTAAAAAGATTTGATTCTCTTTCTGCTGTTTCAGTTTTGCTCTAAAAGTATAGTTTACATGATCAGCGAATTAGCAGAAAAAGACAAGGCACAGAGTGCTGATTTAGCTTCAGGGAGAATTTCAGACTTTTTACGGGACATTCATTTATGAGTAAATGCAAATTTTATCTTATCCGTTCCAAAAAATCTGAGGAAATGGTGGACGGTTTACAACAGATTGCTTTGGGTTGCGAAAACAGAGCGGATGCACATGGATTTCTTTGGATTGATGCAGAAAACAGTATTCGACAAATTCAGTTGCTGTTCGGAGAAGTAGTTCTTGAATGGTTTCCCGGAAAAGGNATCAANTGNAGCCGGACAAACCGTGCTATAGAAGTGCCAGAGGGAATCGGCTTTCATAAAGGCGTACGCATCTTACATCCGCTTGAGGACCCGGCCATAATTGAATCAGTTCTGAAAGAAGCCCGAAACGCTGAATATCCTCCGGAATGGTCAGACAAAATTCTGGAAAAGTTTTGATGCTGAGTGGCAGGAAAAACAAGTACAGACCTCAACATCTTTTCCTGAAGGAGTTGCAGCCGGGGAAAGGAGGATACACGTACGAATTTATTTCAGCCAACGCTGCTCAGAGCAGTTTGCCGGTCTTAGAAGCCAAATCCGAAAGTTGCCACAAAAATACCGGCAAAAGCACTGACATCCGTNGAAGTTTTGGTTGCCTGCGCCAGAGTGGTAGTAGTTTCGGTACCGGACTTGAGTTTAACTGTTATTGTATCACTCAGTTTGCTTCCTCCCTGATACCAGTCTATTCCGTAGTATCCGCCCCAGTCATAGGTCCATTCGTTTCCAATTCCATAATTCAACTGGGTAATGGAATAATCGATGTCATAGGTAGCCCCAGAATAAACCCAGTCAGGATAAGAAATTTTGTAACTAGCATATCCGAACGGAATATTGAATGAGTTTCCGATATAGTATCTGCCGGTTACTTCTGCAGTACTGAAATTAATATTTTGGGCTTTCGTTGAATAACCCGTTGATGAGTTATAGTCCGTATATGAATAACTGTATTTCCCAGAACCGAAAGTCAATCCAAAAGTCCAGTCTTCACCGGGAAACTCCATCACAAACGGAGTTGATGTTGCGTACATTAAATGAATTCCTGTTTTCATTCCTAATCTTAACATCATGTCTTTTCTATTGGAAACAGAGTCGGCCGCAAAAACAAGGCCACCGCAAAAGAAAACTGANCAAAACCAGACAAACTTAATATCTTTTTCATAAGTATCATCAGGGTAAAGAGTTGTTAAATACAAACAGCAGAATTACTGTTCACAAAAATTATCTAAAAGGGCTCATGCTGATCCAGTGCTATCTGTCCTTGTACAACACCCATCATCCTGCTGAAAAACTTGGGTTGCCGGACAAATCCCTGAACCTTATTGCAATCATTAAACCAATAATTTTTTTATAATTCCTGACNTGCATGAACAATATGAAAAATTCAGAAATTTTTCTCTTGTCAGAATAAAAAAACTGGAGTATATGTCTTAAAGTTAAATTGAGATTATAATTTCTTATATTAACAGACGTGGGAAATTTTTACTGGGAAGGAACAGACAAGCAGGGTTCACTTCACGAAGGCGCACTGGAGTCGCATAGCCGGGAGGCAGCCAAAGAGCATCTACTGCAGGAAGGATATTACAGGGTTCGCTTTTGGAAAATTCAGCAGTCATATCTGCACAGTAGTTTAAACAATACTGAGATCACAGAATTCTTGCTGCAGCTCCACCGCCTGCTCAAATCCGGAGTTGAATTGGATGATGCTTTAGGGTTTGCAATACAGGAGCAAAAAAACAATGTTTTGAGTTTCCTGCTCTGCCGGATTCGGCAGGATTTGCGGGACGGACTTTCAATGAGCAGCGCTTTGCGGCACTACCAGGCATTTCCGCAGATTGTCGCAAAAATGATTGAGGTTGCGGAAAGTACCGGACGACTGACAGAGGTGCTGGGGATGCTGTTGGAATTTTACCAGTTTCAACAAAAAATGATTCTGGAGCAAAAACGGCTGCTCAATTATCCTCTGGTGGTATTCAGCATTTTCATAGTCCTGTCTCTGGGCGCAGTTATTTTCATGGTACCGATGTTCAAACGCATGTACGCAGGTCTCGGGGAGGACCTGTTTTGGTTGACTCGGGCTCTGGTAAAATTAAGTGATTCCCTGCGCTTTAATCCGGAAGCCTGGATTTTAGGTTCACTGTTTTCCGGAGCACTAATTGTTTTTGTTTACAGATTGTTTGGATGGTATTGGCTCTTGAATCTGATTCCCGGTGGAAAGCGCCTTCAGCAAAGAGTACAGATGCTGTTCTACAGTCGTAGTATGGAAATCATGCTTCTCACAGGTGTGCATTTGCAGGAGGCACTGGCTTTGGCGGAAGAGATGTTTCCGAAACTGCTGCGTAAACGAATTGCTCCGGTACGGGAAGCAGTTGATTCCGGAAAATCCCTGTGTGATGCTTATTCAATGGTTCCGGTTTTTTCGCCAATGTTTGTGAAAATGGTTGCACTCGGAGAATCAAGTGGACACCTTCCTTCAAGTTTTGCACGAATCGGCTCACACAATCAGGAATCACTGAAAAAAATAATGGCCTGGGCCAGTACGCTGATTGAACCGCTGTTGATGATTTTGATCGCTTTTGGCGTGCTTGGCTTTCTCTTATCGATGTACCTTCCCCTGTTCAGAATGGCTGAGCGGTTTTAAATCAAACGGCAACTCTTCTCCCGAATAATCCAGCGCCCTTTCCATCCAGTTTGGCGAGTCCGGATGATGTACTTGAAAATCCGGGATGTGACCGAGACCGATTTCCAGCAGACGCAGAATCAGTTTTGCAGTCAGGCCCCAAATATCAAAGCCCTGATAATTAAAATGATGTGCCAGTACAGTTGCAATCGGTGTTTTGAATTCCTCGGTCCAGTGACTGTCGCCGTTCATGAAAAAGGTGAGGGGCACCTTGAAGACGGATTCAATTTCAGCTGTATTTAGAAGAGGCGAAAAATCTTCGGGAATGAGGCCGACAAAGGGCGTGACCAGATAATAATGCAGTGAGAGAATCTCGTCCAGTGTGCCGATAATTTCTACGTTTTCCGGAGGCAGACCTATTTCTTCATGGGTTTCACGGAGTGCAGTTTCCAGTGAATTTGCATCCTGTGTTTCCTGCTTTCCTCCCGGAAAAGAAACCTGTCCTGCATGCGAACGCAGTAGCTTAGAACGAAGAGTCAGCAGGACAAATAGTTCACCCTCAGATTCCAGCAAAGGTATAAGCACNGAGGCACGCTTTTCGATTTGTGTATTTTTAAGCGGCTGATGGTCGGCAAGACAGTGTCTTATTTTATTTAGCATAGTGCCTGAAAATAAAGATTATTAGCTATCAGTACTCAGTANTGGCAATCAGTTTTCAGAGTACAAGTCAGATTTTTATACCGATTGCTGACAGCTAAAAAACTGACGGCTATTTTTCTGAACCTGAACAGAGTGTTATTCAAAATATAAACAACTTGAGTGCTGACACAGTTTCACTGCTAACAACCAATCATGGAGCAAAAAAACGCGCTTTGTTCTCCCTCCAGTAGGCTTTGATAATTTTGTGAATTTGCCTGCTTGCTTCGTACGAAGTTTTGGCGAATGCCGGCGTGAACTGGATATTTTTTGGACGGGTGTGTCCCAGTAAATCCCGATTCAGGGCACTGTCAAGTACCTCACACTGCGGCCGTGTTTCCTCGACTTCCGATACAACAGAACTGCATATGTTGAGCATTTCAGTTGAAGAGTAAGCCGGAAGCTGAAAATGACCATGTGCCTGCAAAATTGAACTGAAGGCATTGATCGCAGCCTGGTTGCTCAGCAGACAGCTGGTATCCGGATTTGTTTTNATAAACGATTTGGCCATTTCCAGGTCTTCTTTGGATTGCTCCCAAGAAACCCGGGCACGCTGAATGCTTTGTTCAGACTCCTGTGCTTTCTGCATATTTGTTTTAAATACTAAACAGTTATGAGTTTTATCATGTCATCCCGAATGTAATGTGAGGGATCATATAAGGAAACCGCACTTTTTTTCGATCTCTCTCTTCGGTCGAGATGACACTCTGCAANNNATAATATCANTATCATGNGAGAATTCATGACTCAAGAGAAACAAAGGTAAAATAGAATGATAAGTATTTTACTTTCCGGACCTTGCTAACGGACACTGTGTTCTTCAAGATAATGCTCTATTTTTAGAAATATATCATCATCCAAAACAACGGCACCGTCGATTTCACGATTTTTCAGATAATCACAAACTTCACGGATAGTGATGACAGACCAGACGGGAACGCCGGTTATTTGTTCAAAATCCGCAATGGCATCACGTCCCAGAGAATTTTTTTCCATCCGGTCAAGTGCNACTAAAACCCCGGAAAACTTAACCCCGCAAAGCTCCCGAATCATGGNAACAGACTCGATTTTAGTCAGTCCATCAGTGATCACATCATCAACCATAACCACCGAATCCTTCGCCAACGGCAGCTGACCAACAAGCGATCCCTGGTCACCATGTGTCTTTTTCTCTTTTCGATTAAAGAAATATCCTATATTCTGGTTAAGACTGCTCGACAAAGCTGTGGCCGCAGAAACGCACAAAGGAATNCCTTTGTAAGCCGGACCGAAGATTAAACTGCAGTTTGGAGCATTTTCCTCAATTGCCGAAGCATAGTATCGACCCAGCTCTTCAATCAGGGGGCCGGTGTTGAATTTTGAGGAATTGAAAAAGTAAGGTGAGCTGCGCCCGCTTTTGAGCGTGAACTCCCCAAACTGAAGGGCTGCTGCACGTACAAGAAATTTGGCAAATTCTTTTTTGTAGCTTTGCATTCTAAAGAAGCGGTTATTTTTGAATTATATTTTACAGCATAACAGTTAGTTTCATTCAACTCAATTCCGGAACATTATTTCTTCAACGAAATGGTTCGGAATTATCATTTTCAAACCAGTAACCAAACGATGTCAAAAGATAAGGAAAAAAGGCTGCAAAAAACAATTGATGCCCTGATGGTCTCTTACCGGGAATATCCGGAAATAGAACATATCGGCGAGGTTGCTTTGCCGACTAAGGAAAGTATTGTTAAACTGGTTGAAGATATTCAGGTACTGCTGTTTCCCGGTTTAATCCGGCAGGAGTCTTTTGATAATCTCAATTTACCTCATATTGTTGGACAGCAAACGGTCTCGATTTTCTACCGCCTCAAGGAGTTCATAGAGCTGGTTCTTTGCTGGAAGGCTTCGCAGGAAGGAGAAAACTGTGAGGAAAAGCCTGAATTTGGAGAACAGGTTGAAAACATTGCTTTCGAATTTCTGGAATACATTCCGGAACTGCGTGAAGTTCTCTCTGAGGATGTTGACGCAATTCTTCAAGGCGATCCTGCATCGGTCAGCAAGCGTGAGATCGTGCTGGCCTACCCTGGTCTTCAGGCAGTAAGTGTCTTTAGAATTGCGCATTTTTTGCACGAAAGGAACGTGCCTTTGATTCCGAGAATCATGACTGAACACATTCATTCACAAACCGGAATTGATATTCATCCAGGTGTTTCAATTGGGAAAGGCCTGATGATTGATCACGGAACCGGGATCGTGATTGGGGAAACTGCAGTAATCAAGGATCAGATCCGTCTTTATCAGGGTGTTACTTTAGGAGCACTCAGTCCGCAGCATTCTCTGGCTAACCCGAATTTAAAGCGTCATCCAACTATCGAAAACAATGTGATCGTGTATTCCGGTGCAACAATTTTAGGAGATGTGGTGATTGGAGAAGGTTCAATTATTGGTGGAAATGTCTGGCTTACACACAGTATTCTGCCCAATAGTCGGGTTTTTTTAAAGGATGTTGANTCCGCACTGGAAGTAANAGTGAAGGCAAATTAGTGAAAAATATTAAAAAACAGATTGACTTAACTAAAAAATAAGTTAAAGTGCAATTATCTACAGAAAAACGATTTGTTTGAAAATTTCATGCAGAATTGGATTAGTTTGAAAATCAGGGCGGGGTTTCCGGGAAAAAATAATGAGTGAAATTGAAATTGATGAACAACTGAAGACTAAAACGCGAAAGAAGCTGAAGCCGCCTCAAAGCTACAGAGTTCTGCTTCATAATGATAATTATACCTCGATGGAATTTGTGGTGTATGTACTGGAAACAGTGTTTGGAAAAAGTTTAAGTGAGGCAACAAAGATCATGATTCATGTTCATGAAAACGGAATTGGAATTTGCGGTTCTTACACTTTTTGAGGTTGCAGAAACGAAAGTGGAAGTGGTACATGGGTTGGCGAAACAATATGAATATCCTCTACAGGCAACAATGGAAGAAAATTGAGTTGAATTTATGTTCACAAAAGATTTAGAAATGTGCCTGATGGCAGCTCAAAGTGAAGCTATTGACCGGCGACATGAATATTTGTGTGTTGAACACATACTCTATGCTTTGCTGCACAATGATGCGGGACTTAATGTTATTCGAAGTTGTGGAGGAGACACAACCCTCATCAAGCAGGATTTGGAGGACTTCTTTTCTCAGCAGGAAGAATTTGATGGAAACAAGTTGCCGCGGCAGACACGTGCCGTTCAGCGTGTGCTGCATTTAGCAATCATGCATGTCAACAGTTCCCGGAAAAGCTTCTGCAGATGTTGGGGATGTACTGGTTGCAATTCACCGTGAATCTCAGTCTTATGCGTCTTATTTTTTACAGAAACAGGATATCACCCGTCTGGATTTGCTGAATTATATTTCACACGGCATTGCCAAAGTGCCTGTGGAAGAAGAGGAGGGAGAAGGACCTGAATATGAAGGACTGGAAGAAGAGGAGGAAGAAGGTGAACAGACACGTCCCGAACAGAATCCNCTGAACCTTTACACCCAAAACTTGACTCTGCAGGCAGCAGAAAANCGGATTGATCCTCTGATTGGACGCGAAAATGAGATCAACCGNACTCTNCAGATTTTGTGCAGACGTCGCAAAAACAACCCAATTTATGTGGGAGATCCTGGAGTTGGAAAAACCGCTGTTGCCGAAGGACTTGCCCTGCAGATTTTCAAAGGTGACATTCCGGAAATACTGGAAGGAACAGAAGTATTTGCTCTCGATATTGGCGCTTTACTGGCAGGGACCAAGTTTCGTGGAGATTTTGAACAACGTATAAAAGCTGTTCTGAAAGCACTTGAAAAAGCGTCCGGGTTCGATTTTGTTCATAGATGAAATTCACACAATTATTGGAGCAGGCGCAACCAGCGGGGGATCTATGGATGTTTCAAATCTGCTGAAACCTGCTTTGGCAAANGGAGAAATCCGTTGTATCGGTTCNACGACTTATGAAGAATACAAAAAGATTTTTGAAAAGGACCGTGCGCTTGCACGCCGCTTCCAGAAGATTGACATCACAGAACCTACACTGGCGGAAACAATCAAGATTCTCAAAGGTTTGAAGTCACGATATGAAAAACATCATGAGTTGCGTTACACAGCCGGTTCCATAAAAACTGCTGCAGAGCTTGCTGAAAAATACATTAACGAGCGTTATTTGCCGGACAAGGCAATTGATGTGATTGATGAGGCTGGCTCGATGGTGCGGTTGCGTTCCGGTACAAAACGCAAAACAGTTGCTGTACAGGATATAGAAAAGGTGGTTGCAGGAATGGCGCGTGTTCCTGTGGAACGGATGAATTCTACCGATAAGGATAAACTGCGGGAACTGAAAAAAGAATTGCAGATGCAGGTTTTTGGTCAGGATGAAGCAATAGGAACTTTAGTACAGGCCATCAAGCGCTCCCGTGCAGGACTACATCATCCGGATCATCCAATTGGCTCTTTTCTGTTCACCGGACCTACCGGTGTAGGAAAAACAGAACTGGCAAAGCAACTGGCCTTTATCATGGGAATTAATTTTGAACGCTTTGACATGAGTGAATACATGGAAAAGCATACCGTTTCCCGCCTGATCGGCGCGCCTCCCGGATATGTCGGGTTTGATCAGGGTGGTATGCTGACGGATGCAGTGCGCAAAAATCCGCATTGTGTGGTCCTGCTGGATGAAATCGAAAAAGCGCATCCGGATATTTTCAATATTCTGCTGCAGGTTATGGATCATGCAACCCTGACTGACAACAATGGCCGTGAAGCGGATTTCCGCAACGTTGTGCTGGTTATGACTTCAAAATGTGGGTGCCAAGGAAATGGGTTCGACCACCATTGGATTTGGCGGAAGTACCCCCAAAGGGCCTTCCAAAAAAAGCTATTGAAAAAATGTTCAGTCCGGAGTTTCGCAACCGTCTGGACAACATCATTACATTTTCAGGTCTTCCTGAAGAGGTTGTTTTGATGGTCGTAGAAAAAATGCTGGTGGAGTTGGAAGTCAAACTTCAGCACCAAAAAGTAATTATCAATGTAACGGATGCAGCAAAAAGCTGGTTAGCCAAAACAGGTTATGATCCAATATTCGGTGCACGTCCGATGGGACGCACGATTCAGCGTGAAATTGAAACCGTACTTGCAGATGAGGTTTTGTTTGGAAAGCTGGAAAACGGAGGAGAGGTCAGCATTGGTCTGAAAAAAGACCAACTGAAGTTTAAGTATTCCTGATCAGGAAAAATGTCGTATTTTATTTTTGACGGAGTGCTTGAATGCGGCAGGCAATATGAACTAAAGGGTGAAGAAGCAGGGCATATTCTGAAATCACGTCGTCTGCGTGTCGGGGATTATTTTCTCTATTCAGGATGAACAGGGCCGTCGTTTTGAAGTAGTTTTGCAAAANCTTTCCNGGAATTCNCTNAAGTTTGTTCCGGAAAAAACGGTTGCGGTNCCGCNNCNGTCACCTCTTCGGTTGGAAATTTTGCAGGCTTTGCCCAAAGAAAAAGCATTTGGATTTTATTCTGCAAAAAACGACTGAACTTGGTGTTCATCGTTTGGATTTTTTTTGGCGGTCGTTCATTCTTCAAAAGTATTCCGTACTTCACAGGCTGAGCGTCAAATGGTACGCTGGAAGCGTATTGCCTTGGAGGCTTCCAAACAGTGCGGACGGCAATTCCCTCCCGAAATATATTGGCATTCGAATCTGGAGACAGCTTTGTCTGCACTTCCGGAATGTCCAAATTCATGGGTACTTTCCCCAGGATCGGCTGATTCTGTTTCCTGGAATAATGGCACCGGTGCAGACAGAGCAAAACCAAAGGAGCACCAGCGGGTGTTGGTTGGTCCGGAAGGAGGATTTCATCCGGAGGAAATTAATTTTGCGCTNCGTTCCGGAATGCGTCCGGTGGANCTTGGCCCNAGGATTCTCAGAACNGAAACTGCCGCAGTGTCTGTCTGTGGCGATTCTNCAGTTTTTGTGGGGAGACCTTCACA
>AJXC01001774.1_pt1 | contig 26479 bp, 27 predicted proteins | sample 404948 | NCBI WGS metagenome assembly AJXC01 (sample SAMN02954314, study PRJNA77837) | marine metagenome | biome: aquatic; feature: Guaymas Basin Hydrothermal Plumes; material: sea water; isolation source: Guaymas Basin Hydrothermal Plumes and Background water depths 1600, 1775... ... | reverse complement strand
TAGTAATATTACCACTGCTAATACAATCACAAATTTGTGCCCAAATTTCAAACCCCCNAANCATTTAAAAACCCAATTTAAAAGTAGTTAGAAAAGACTCAGGTGCCATCTCGAACTCTTTCAGCATGGTGGCAAAACCCAGGCCATGAATAAGACCAAATAAAAAAACAATAACACTTTTACGCTTAATGGATTGATTAACAATCAGATTTTCAATCGCCACATAAGCAATCGAAAATGCAATCAGTGGCTCAACAACACGTGCTGATATTTCCACCACACCGTACATCGCTAAACCCAGTGTGAGCGTGTGTGCCAAAGTAAAGGTGGTTACTAATAACAATAATGGTCGCCACAAAAGTGAAGAAAGTGCCATACCGACAATAAACAAAATATGGTCCCAACCTTTAGGAATGACATGATCAAACCCAATTGAAATAAATTGCAAAAAACGTTCATTAGTACTTAAAGGCTCTGGGTGATTAATATCAATAATACCACTTGGTTTACCGTCTCGTAACCATTGCCATTGACTCCAATTGTACTGATTTTTTTTAGCCACTTGGTAGCGTAGTGCACTATCGCCATGGATTTTTCCGTATTGCCATGCGATTGTTTTTGGCCATTCACTCAACTGCGTGGAATAAGTAAGGATGGTTTTTCTGGGTCTTTTTTTATACCCGACGATATCAAGTTTAGTACGACTAAGGTGTAAATTTTGAACCTTGTCATTGACGTTAAATTGAATACTGTTTAAAAATTGCAATTCAAATGCTTTAAAACGTTCGCGTAACACCTTTGGTTCAAGCGCTCGAAGCTCATCATACTGTGTAGAATTAGGAGCATCAGTGGTGTTTTTATATTGAGTACCGATACCGGCCATTGCCGCTTCAAGGCTAAGGTCAATCACTATCTCTACTTTTCTATCAGCAAAAATTGAGACCTCCACCAAAGCAGGCTTGACCACATCGGCTTGAACCAAAGCAGACAATAATAATAGTAGCAACAAGATTTTTTTCATGGCATTATTATAAAAAAAGCCCCGACCAGCGGGGCTTTATTATTTAACATTAATTATCTAAATCAACTTTCCGGCATAGTTCTCAATACCAGGATTATTCTTCACACCCTTAATGGTTGGATGATTCACTTTAGTTAGATTAAGGTGCTTCTGCTTACGTAGGTAATCGGCTGCAACGTCCCACATTAAACGACCGTTACCCACTGACCCTACTTGCGCCCAGCCAGACACTTTGTACAATTTATTCGGATCAATTAACGTACCTTCATCGTCCTTAACCTCACTAATGCGACTGCCAAGATTGGCCGCTGGATCAATGGTGTAATCCAAGCCACCCATACGCACCATGTCACCACCGGATTGTAAGTAAGGGTCTTGCACAAACAGATTCTCGGCAATCGCCTCAAGTATCTCTTTAAGTTGTGAGCCTTTCATCTCTGAAACATAAGTCTCGCCATAAGTCATTGAAGTATTGGTCATTAAATCTTCCATAGTAACGTCTTGACCTGATACCACTGAGGTGCCCCAGCGCACACCAGCCGACATGGCAAAATCTGCATCGTGTTCTTCACGCAATGAATTCACTAACACCTGATCCCAGGTACCCATAAAGTTGCCACGACGATACAAAGTTTGTTCCGTAGTGCAAAGCTTCTCAGTGAGAATTGCATCGTAAGTTTTGCCAACACGGTCTGGGTTATTTGACATTGCTGAGTTACGAGCTTCAACAACATTTTTGTCATAAGTCGTATTACGCATCTTATCAATGAATGAAACCATGGATGCATCAGGTTTAATCAAGTTGGTTAAAATTGGTAGCATCTTATATTCATAGCCAACCATATTATGGTCTTTAATATTAAGATCCATCACGCCAATGTATTTTCCTGAACAACCTGCATTCGTTACCACAGTAACACCGCCAGCATTCTTCACCTCAATTGGCTTAGGCATACCATCGTGCGTATGACCACCAAAAATTGCGTCAATACCAACTACACGTGAAGCCATCTTGATATCAACATCCATGCCATTATGTGACACCAAAATCACTGCATCTGGTTTTTCATTTTCACGAATATCGGTAACCAGTTCGCTCATTTCATCCTCACGCAAACCGAATGACCAGTCTGGGAAGAAATATTTTTGCGGGTTAGCGTTTGAAGTTCTTGGAAATGCTTGGCCAATCACAGCAATACGATGACCACCCACGTTTTTAATTACATAAGGCTTGAATGGCAATGCATCATCTTCATTAAATAAGCCATTACCATCATACTTCTCAGTCATAGTAATGTATTCATCTTCCATCAATGCATCTTCCATGATGCGCACGTTTTGACCTAAGAAATCACCCTTAAAGAAACCAATATTTTTCAATACTTCAGCTTCCTTGTAAGTAAATTCCCAGTGACCAACCATCACATCTACACCTAGAATATTACAAGCTTCAACCATGTCTGCGCCACGCGTCCAAAGTGAGGTTCCTGAACCTTGCCAAGTGTCGCCACCATCAAGAGTTAAAGTATTGCCCACACCGCCAGCACTGTCTCGCAAAGAATCTAGTACCGTTTTAATCTGGCCAAAACCACCGGTCTTGCCATACTTAGCAGCGAGATCTTCAAAATTGTTATAAGTAAACGCATAAGCTTCGGGTGACCCTGGTTTTACGCCGATTTCTTTCAGTAAATTGCTACCCACAACGTGTGGAAATTGAGCAAAAGTATCGCCAAAACCCAAATTAACGTTTGGCTCGCGGAAATAATTAGGCAGTAAATTACCATGTACATCGGTAATATGCAAAATACGTGCGTTACCTGTTTTTGGTACTTCGTACATATTTTCTTGACCAAACAAGCTGTTATGTCTTGCTTGTCCCGTGCCAATTAAACCGGCCGCCGAACCGGCACCTAAAACCTTGATGAATTCTCTACGTGTTAAAGCCATGATATTCTCCCCTCAGTGAATGATTCAAAATTAATAATTAAATTCAGACCTAATATTGTAACTGATTTTTCGAGTAAGGATTCCATTAGTAGCAACAGAAACAGTATCAGGAAGTATCAATTATAAACAAAGATGGGGGTGGACGTTTTTTGAAAAAAAATCTTGGTAGCGTTACTATTCACTTTAGTATTAGCAATAAAAGTCTTATAGTGCTCTTTATAATAAGCACATGAATATTAATCAACTACTTGCCGACATCACCCCAACACTCATTGATGTTGAAATCCAAGGCTTGTGCCTGAATGCTGCCAATGTACAAACAGGCGATTTATTCATCGCCCTACAAGGCGAAACCACCCACGGCATAAACCACATTGAGCGTGCAATTGAAAAAGGTTGTGTAGCGGTTTTGGTTGATTCACAGGATCTTGAATGCGCTATCCCTACCATTCGTATTGAAAACTTAAAGCAATATTTACCCGCTTTGGCTTCTGCTTACTATTCACAAGCAACAAAAGTTGAGGTGATTGGCGTTACCGGCACCAATGGCAAAACCTCAGTGGCGTATTTCATTTCCCAATTACTTGATCAACTAGGGATTAAAAATGGTCTAATTGGCACCTTAGGGATCACTCACAGTAAACAAAAATCACGCAACACAACGCCTGATATTTTGACGCTGTATCGGGTCTTAGATGATTATCACAACAAACAAATAAACACGGCTGTATTGGAAGTATCATCACACGCTTTAAGCCAAAATAGAATTCAAGGACTCAACATTACTCAAGCAGTATTTACAAACTTTAGTCAAGATCATCTTGACTATCATCACACGCTTAATGCCTACCGAGATGAAAAACTAAAATTATTCGAGTTGGATTCACTGAACAATGCAATCATCAATAAAGACGATGAAAGTCACTCGTATTTTTTAAATGCTGCTAAAAACAAAAATCATTGGCTTTATTCTATAAATGATTTTGACGACATAAAAACCACTGAACAGGGGTTTTTGGTTCAACTAAATGGCTATGTATTTGAAATTCCACTCTTAGGTGAATTTAATTTATTAAACATTATGGCTGCCTATAACAGCATTAAAGCGCTTGGATTTGATGATGAAAAAGTAATACCACTACTACACAAACTGTTCCCGCCACCAGGACGCATGCAAAAAATCAATAATCGCCTTGCATGGGTGGATTATGCCCACACTCCGGATGCCCTTGAAAAAGCCATTATCACTTTGAAAATGCATTACTCTAACCATAAAATACGCGTTGTCTTTGGCTGTGGTGGCAATCGAGACCAAGGCAAACGTGCGAAGATGGGCAAAATTGCATCCAAACTCGCTGACACCGTTATATTAACTAACGACAACCCAAGAGACGAAGACCCGCAAGCCATTATTAATGATATTCTCAATGGTATTGACGATAGCTTTGAATTAGATATTACCCTTGATAGACAATTGGCTATCGAAACTGCCATGACCACTTTAAATGAAAATGAATGCCTGTTGATTGCCGGCAAAGGACACGAATCAACCCAAGAGTTCAAAGACAAAACATTAATTTTAAGTGACATAGAAATTGCCCAAAATGCTACAAACTAACCTCGACAAAATTAGCAAAATACTCAACTCTAAAACCAGTATTAGGAGTGATATTAGGATTAAAGGCGTCTTTACAGACACACGAAAACGCATGGATGGCGGTCTATTTATCGCACTCGTTGGTGAGAATTTTGACGGCCATGATTACACCGACCAAGCAGAAAAAATGGGTGCTGTCGCTGTCATTACCAGCAAGCCCATTAACAGCAACTTACCCATACTACGGGTTAATGATACTCAAATAGCATTGGCTGATCTGGCGCGTTGGCATTTGAGCAATATTAAGCCAAAAGTTATTGCCATTACCGGCAGTAACGGCAAAACCACCACCAAAAATATGCTGGGCAATGTATTAAACTTAGTAGCATCAACTCTAGCTACTAAGGGTAACTTGAATAATCATCTGGGTGTACCAATGACGCTTTTGGATCTTGAAGCTCATCATCAATACGCCGTGGTCGAGATGGGTGCTAACCATCTACAAGAAATTAAATACTTACGTGAGATAGCACACCCTGATATTGCCATCGTCACCAATACATTGGATGCGCACATTGGTGAATTTGGTGGTTTTGACAACCTAGTAAAAGCCAAAGGAGAAATCTACGGCCCTGATTCTAAAAACATTATCAACATTAACACCGGCTTTACAGGAGACCTTAGCTTTGGCGAAGGCGGTGATGTTTTTGCCAACAACATCAATAACAACCAATTTGATTTAAACATTATCAATGAAAAAATTACTGTTAATTTACAACTATTTGGTCGGCACAATATTGATAACGCCTTAGCAGCCAGCGCCTGTGCTCATGCGTTAGGCGTTAATATCAACACCATTAAGCAAGGCTTAGAAAGTACACAAGCAGAAGAAGGTAGGCTCAGTATCATTAATCAAAAAAATCTCACTATCATTGACGATACTTACAACGCCAGTCCACAATCCATGAAGGCTGCTATTAATACACTGCTTGAATTCAGCGGTGAGAAAATTGCCGTACTCGGTACCATGGCAGAATTAGGAGAATACACACAAGCGTATCATCAAGAGATTGGTCAGTTAGCCAAAGAAAAGCTGGATATTGTGTACAGCTATGGCGAGCTAGCCAAGCATTATGATGGTATCCATTTTAAAGATTTGCACAAGTTATCCGCNCACATTATGGATAAGCATTCAAACGCAACCGTATTGGTAAAAGGCTCTAGAATAGTTAAGCTTGATCGACTAGTAAAACTCTTACAAAAATAAGTGCTACCGCACTTGACCTTTGACGCAAATGTGGTGATAATTACGCGCTTTATACATTTCTTACTGCTGTTCTAGATTTTTGTATAAAAAATTGCGCTCGTAGCTCAATTGGATAGAGTACTCGGCTACGAACCGAGCGGTTGCAGGTTCGACTCCTGCCGAGCGCGCCAATTCTATCAATCAATCTGATAGAATAATCTCACTATGATGACAATACCTAACATCCTGACACTTTCAAGAATTGCATTGATTCCAGTTTTTGTTATTTTGTATTACTTTCAGCCCGTTTATTCGGACACTCCTACTTTTACTTGGATCAACTTCCTCCTAACAGGAGCCTATGCCGCCATTAGCACAACCGACTATCTGGATGGCTATCTGGCTAGAAAGCTCAACATGACCTCACAACTCGGTGCTTTTTTAGATCCCGTTGCAGACAAACTTATGGTTTCCACTGCGCTCATTTTATTGGTTGATTTTTACCCAACCGACACACATTGGTACATTAGTGTTTGCGCACTAATTATTATCTCACGTGAAATTTTAGTCTCAGCACTTCGAGAATGGATGAGCACCATTGGCCAGCGATCAACCATTAATGTTTTGTTTATCGGCAAGGTTAAAACCTTTGTTCAGATTTTTGCCATTTTATTCTTATTGTATCAACAACCCTTCTTTGGCTTACCTAGTTTCGAAATTGGCGTTACCTTACTATTAATTGCAACCTTATTAACTCTGTATTCTGGGTTTATTTATCTAAAAGAAGGTGTAAAAACATTTGACTCTTAGCAAAAAAACACTATAATCTGCCACCTATGCGGGAATAGCTCAGCTGGTAGAGCATCACGTTGCCAACGTGAATGTCGCGAGTTCGAATCTCGTTTTCCCGCTCCANATTCTAAAAAGGCCTGTTTATCAGGTCTTTTTTTTATAACCCTTTGCACTTACACCTTGGCCGGATAGCAAATCGGTTATGCAGTGGATTGCAAATCCATCTAGACCAGTTCGACTCTGGTTCCGGCCTCCATATACAAAAAACCCGAGTTTTTACTCGGGTTTTTTATTGTATAAAATTTAGAAAATAATGGAAATAAGCCTTATAATTTAATAAAAAACCCACTTTTATACTTTAAAATGCTATTTTTAATATAAAAATACCCACTAAACTGTATTTTTAGTGGGTATTTTGAAAAATTTAGGAAATTTTCACCCAAGGGTAGGCTACGCACAAAAATGGACTATTTTCTTACTTTAAAGCCTTAAGGCGCAAGCGCAATGCATTCAGCTTAATAAAGCCAGCAGCGTCTTTTTGATCATACGCACCTTCATCATCTTCAAAAGTAGCAATTTTTTCACTGAATAAGGAATCGTCAGATTTACGACCCACAACAGTAATACCACCTTTGTATAACTTAAGGCGCACTGTGCCGTTGACAGTTTCCTGTGTTTTATCAATCGCTGCTTGGAGCATTTCGCGTTCGGGTGCAAACCAAAAACCGTTATAAATCATCTCGGCATATTTTGGCATAAGTTCATCTTTAAGATGTGCTGCTACACGATCAAGTGTAAGGCTTTCCATTGCACGATGCGCTTTAAGCATGACAGTGCCTGCTGGTGTTTCATAACAACCACGTGATTTCATACCGACAAAACGGTTCTCAACAATATCATCACGACCAATACCATGTGCACCCGCACGCTGGTTTAGTACTTCCATTACCGTGGCGGGGCTCATTTCTTCGCCATCAATCGCAATAATATCGCCTTTTTTATAGCTAATTTCAATGTATTCTGCTTTGTTTGGTGCGTTTTCAGGTGAAACTGTCCAACGCCACATATCATCTTCTGGCTCAGCCCACGGATCTTCCAGAATATCGCCTTCATAAGAAATATGCAGTAAATTCGCATCCATCGAATAAGGGGATTTTTTGTTTTGTTTTTTGTAATCAATCTCAATACCATGACTCTCGGCAAAGCTCATTAACGACTCACGAGAAGACAACTCCCATTCACGCCACGGTGCAATCACTTGAATATCAGCATTGAGCGCATAAGCATTCAGTTCGAAACGCACTTGATCGTTACCCTTTCCAGTCGCGCCATGAGAAATAGCATCTGCACCCACCTCGTTAGCAATCTCTACCAAACGCTTAGAAATCAGCGGACGAGCGATAGAAGTGCCGAGTAAATACTCGCCCTCATAAATTGCATTCGCACGAAACATTGGAAAGACAAAATCACGTGCAAATTCTTCACGTAAATCTTCAATAAAAATTTGTTTAACACCGGCCGCTTTTGCTTTAGCACGTGCAGGCTCCACCTCTTCGCCTTGACCAATATCAGCCGTAAAGGTAACCACTTCGCACTGATAAGTGTCCTGCAACCATTTGACAATAATGCTGGTATCTAATCCACCCGAATAAGCGAGCACTACTTTATTTATTTTTGTTTTATTCATTTTTTATTTCCAAATTCAAACGTTTTTGTCAGTAACACTTGATTGTGTTGATTTACCACTTCAACCGTCCACTGCCCTGTCCATGTGTGCCAAAGATTTTTACTTGACCAAATACGCCAGCGTTTACCTTTAATGTCAAAACTGATTTCTGCCTTAACCTTATCCTTGTAAATCCAACGATGAGTAATGGTATCACCTGTTAGATTGCGGATATTGGTAAAAAAGTAAATTTTACCTAAAGAATCATCGGCCCCTGTTACTATCTCAATGGGCGCTCTATCTTCAACAGATTTAGAAAATACCGCTTGAGAAATATTTTCATGTGGCCACTCACCAAAAACTTTAGTGGTTAGTAATAACAACAACAGAACTATTTTTTTATTCATTAATTCACCCAAGTAATAACATGTTTATCAATATCTTGCTCTTCCACCTCATCATCCCTAAAGGTGCGGCCACGTACAGAAATACCCGCTAAATGCACTGAATTTACATCACCACTAATCAGTGGGTGCCAATCAAACAAATCCTTGCCTTCGGATAATAACCGATAAGCACAAGTCTCTGGGAGCCAATTAAATTTATCGCCCCAATTAGGATTAATGGTGAGGCAATCCGGCACTAAGGATTGACGCGTATCGTAATGTGGGCATTGGCAAGTCTCTTCATCAAGATAACGACAAGCCACATCAGTGAAATAAATCTCATCGGTATCTTCGTCTTCTAGTTTGTGCAAACAGCAACGGCCACAGCCATCACATAACGACTCCCACTGTGATTTGCTCATCTGTTCAAGAGAAAGGGTTTGCCAAAAATGTTTGGTTGAATTTTGCATAACTGACATATTACTTTAATCTAGAGATTAAATATTGCAAAATTTGCTTGCCTTCTTGATTGCCTTTTCTGGCTGAAGTGCTGGCCCAAAAACGTGCTTTTTCATAATCAGATTCAACACCAATGCCATTAAGGTACATCATTGCTAGGCCATTTTGCGACTGAGTAAGGCCTTGTTTAGCCGACTCTTTCATTAACAGAAATGCTTTTTTATTATCTTTACTGACGATGCTACCTAAGCTATAAATTGTACTCAAATTATGTTGAGCAACCGGATTACCTTGTGTTGCGCTCATGGTTAGTTTTTCCAAATTAGTCATGACTTTAGTATTACTTTCCAACGATTCAGTGATTAAGTTTTGATTAGGAATAAAGCTAGTAATCTTATCACTCAGTATTTGATTTTCCAATAGGGAGTTATTGATCTGCTTGGTTTCTTTTTTTGCCACTAATTCAGCGTTAATTGTTTTTAGCTCATCCTCTGCCATTTTGTCCGCTATTTCTTTGTAAATATTTTCTAACAATTGTTTGGCTGGCGAATGATTTTGCTTGGCAGACAAAGTCAGCCACATCATTGCCTCTTGTGGCATTGATTGCTTGTGATAAAGTTGCCCCAACTGATACTGAGCAATGGCATATCCGCCCTCTGAAGCTTTAAACAAATAAATCCTAGCCAAGGCTTCATCTTTATCTACAACCTCACCTTGACTATAAATTTTGTGCAATTGATGTTGCGCAGACGAATGCCCTTGAGTGGATAAATTAAGCAATATGGAGAGTGCTTTAGTTGTGTCTTTCTCTATTCCCTGACCTTCGACTAACAACAATGCTAGATGGTATTTAGCCTCTAAATTACCTTGATCGGCTGACTTCTGATACCAAAAATATTCTTGTTCAATGTCTTTTTCCACACCTTGGCCTAACTTGTAACTAAGTGCTAAAGTGTATTGTGCTAATGCATGGCCACCTTTAGATGCCTTAAGTAGCCACTCAACTGCTTTTTTATCATCTCGATCAAACCCCTCACCACGAAAATATCGCTGTGCCAGGGCGTATTGGGATCTTGCATAATCTTGATTGGCTGATTTCTCATACAGTGAAATTGCACGTTCAATGTCTTTTTCAACGCCTATGCCTTTTAAATAAAGAACCGCTAAATTGTATTGCGCCTGTGCGTGCCCTTGGTCCACTGCTTTTTGATACCAATGCACCGCTTTAGATAAATCACGCTCAACTTGAATACTTTGACGATAAATAAGACCCAGCAAGAACTGTGCATGAACATCGTCCTGTTCAGCCGCTAAAAGCGCCCAATTAAATGCATTAACATCATCCTGATCAACTAAATAACCTTGGTAGTATAAATTTGCTAAGTAAGATTGAGCAATGGCAAGTCCTTGTTTGGCTGATTTTTTATACAAATCAACGGCCCTATTAACGTAACCCTCACGTTCAGAAAAATTAGCAAAATAATACTGTGCTTGTGCATCGCCTTGTTTGATTGATTTTTCATACCAATGTTTAGCCAGTAGTGGATTTTTCTCAACGCCGATACCAGAATCATAGATCTTTGCTAGGCTCAATTGCGCCCGAACGTGCTTTAATTTTGCCGCTTTTTCATACCAGTAATGGGCTTTTGTGTTATCGACTACCACTTCATCGCCTATGCTGTACATTGTTGCTAGCTGGTATTGTGCATCAACAAAATCTTGTTCGGCAGATTTCTCGTACCAATCGAGTGCTATTTCTAAATCTTTGTTAGTATTAATACCTTGATGATAATCCTTTGCCAAAATAAACTGTGCTTTTGGATAGCCTTGCTTTGCAACTTGAGAATACCAATACAATGCTAATCTTGGATTAGTCTTAACGTTAATACCCTTTTGATACATATTGGCCAAACTAAATTGTGCCCTTGCATCGCCACTCTTGGCGGATTTTTCCAACTTAGTTAGTAATTGCTTTGACGATAAAGACTGGGTGTTGTTTGATTGTCCTAGCTGCTGTTTGATGATTTTGTAATCATTTTTAGGTTGCAAAATTTGTAACGCTTGTACATTCAAACCAAACAATAGAATCAAAAAAAATAATTTAATCATGGAAAATTTCAAGGTTTTTTATCAAAAAATGCAGTATCTGTGTAGGTCTCATTTTAAGGAAATTTTAATTAATTTGAGACAATAATCGTTCTATACCTATCGCCACGCCCGAGCATTGTGGCAAAGAATTTTTCAAGCTAGATAAAAAATCTTTATCTAAATCAACATGTGCTTTACCTAGAGAAGTTCGCTTATTGATTTCATTGTTAAAACGTTGTTGGTAAATTTCTGCCTCTTGTAATTCGTCGTAGCCATTAGCCACCTCAACCCCATTCAAATATAGCTCAAATCGGTGTGCCACTTGCCCTTCTACTTTGGCTAAAGCAGACTGCGTTGCCGGGTAATCGTAAATAAAACACAACGGCAACTCTTTTAATTTTGACTCAATCAAATGCGTAAAGAGTAGAATTTGCAAATCTTCAATCCATTCAAAGTCTGTACTTAGGCTATGTGTCTTGGCAATAACCTTTAACGCTGCAAAGTTAGTATTAAGAATATCAATATCGCCATATTCAAAAAAAGCTTGTGCATAAGACAGCTTGCTCACTCGACCCTCAATACCTAATGTTTTTAATAGCTGAACCATATCATCCATCAACTGGTGAATATCAAAACCTAGGCGATAATATTCAAGCATTGTGAACTCATTAAAGTTTTGTGCGCCTTGCTCATTGTCACGGAAAACGGTACAAATTTGATAGATGTCTCCACTGCCATTCGCCAGTAGTTTTTTCATCTCTAATTCAGGTGAGGTGTGCAAATATTTTGATTTTTTTTCAATGTCTTGATTGACTTGCATTGCAATGCTATCAATATAAACATCAGCAGTTGGTGTGTTTAAAAGTTTTGGTGTTTGCACTTCAACGATACTTTGTTGGGAAAAGAATTGTCGTGTTTGTGCTAAAAAATTATCGCGCTTTTTAAGTGCGTCCCGCGTATTCATTTGTGCGTGTATCCACTTTCACTTTTTCGCCAATACTAATAAAGAGTGGTACTTGAACCACCACGCCGGTATTCATAGTGGCTGGTTTACCGCCTGTACCTGCGGTGTCACCTTTAAGGCCCGGATCGGTATCCACCACTTCAAGCATGACATGATTAGGCGGAGTAACTGAAATTGGGTTGTCGTTCCAAAGTGTCACCACACACATGTCTTGCTCTACCAAATAACCCCTAACACCATCCATAGCATCATCATTAATAACGTATTGATCAAAAGTATCTGGATCCATAAAATTCCACTCACTGCCATCGTTATACAAATATTGCATATCCAATTCCATCACATCCGCACCCTCTACAGATTCGCCAGATTTAAAAGTCTTTTCTAAAGTCTTGCCCGTGATTAAGTCCTTTAATCTGACCTTATTAGAAGCCTGCCCCTTACCGGGTTTGCGAATTTCATTGCTGATAATTGAACAAGGGTTGCCATCTAACATAAGTTTTAAGCCGTTTTTGAATTGACTGGTGGAGTAATTCGCCATTTTTTAAAGTATTAAGTGTAAAATTCAAGCATCTCATTTTACGCACTTTTTCATGCACATACATGAATACCAAGCCAAATCTCTATTTAGGCAATTCAACATTCAAACACCTGTAGCGGTCTTAATTAACAGCACTGAAAATGCAAGTAAAGCTTGTGCTGAGTTGGGTGGTGATGTTTGGGTGGTTAAAGCACAAGTGCATGCGGGTGGGCGTGGCAAAGGTGGTGGTGTGATTTTATGCCGTAGTATTGAAGAAGTCGAGAATGCTTGCAACAAACTGTTTGGCTCAAACTTAGTAACGCCACAAACAGATGCCAAAGGCTTACCGATTAACCAACTACTGATCGAAAGTGGTCAAAGTATTGAGCGTGAATTATATTTAGGTCTATTGGTTGATCGTCAAACTCAAAAAATTACCATTTTGGCTTCAACCGAAGGCGGTATGGACATTGAAAAAGTAGCTACTGAAACGCCTGACAAAATTATCAAATTCGGGATTGATCCACTAGGTGCTTTAACTGAAGATGATTGTACTTCTATTGCATTAAAACTTAATTTAAAAGGTAATCTGGCTAATCAGTTCAACACAACACTTTTAGGTCTATATGAAATCTTCATTACTAAAGACGTAAGCTTAATTGAAATCAATCCTTTAATTACTACAGCGGAAAATAATCTATTGGCCCTCGATGGCAAAATCGATTTTGACGATAACGCTCTCTATCGCCATGAAGACATTGTTGAAATGCGCGACACCTCACAAGAAGATGAAAAAGAAAATGAAGCCAGCGAACATCAACTAAATTATATTTCACTTGATGGTACGATTGGTTGTATGGTGAATGGTGCGGGGTTAGCAATGGCCACCATGGATCTGATTGAGCACCATGGTGGGTCACCGGCTAACTTTTTAGACGTGGGTGGTGGCACCACAGCTGAACGTGTTGCCAAGGCTTTTGAATTGATTCAAACCGAGGCAAACGTTCGCGGTATTTTGGTCAATATCTTTGGCGGTATTGTTCGTTGCGATTTGATTGCACAAGGAATTCTACAAGCCGTTGAAAAAGTTGGCCTTAACCTGCCAATTGTTGTGCGTTTAGAAGGAACCAATGCTCCTGAAGGCTTAACATTACTCGACCAGTCCTCGTTCGATATACACACCGAAGCAGACTTAACACAAGCGGCCATCAAAATTGTGGCGTTATCAGCATGAGTGTATTAATTAATTCCAATACCAAAGTGATTACCCAAGGCTTCACTGGTAAGCAAGGAACTTTTCATTCTGAACAATCAATCGCTTACGGTACACAATTTGTTGGTGGCGTCACCCCGGGAAAGGGCGGACAAACTCATTTAAATTTACCTGTATTTAATTCAGTAAAAGAAGCCATAGATAAGACCGGTGCTGATGCTACGATGATTTACGTGCCACCGCGTTTTGCTTATGCTTCAATCATTGAGGCGATTGAGTCTGAAATGCCGGTAATTGTTTGTATTACTGAAGGTATTCCAGTACAAGACATGCTTAAAATTAAAGCAATTTTAAAAGATTCAAATTCAACCCTGATTGGTCCTAACTGCCCTGGAGTGATCACACCTGATGAGTGCAAACTAGGTATTATGCCAGGTATTATTCACCAAGCCGGTAGTGTGGGCGTGGTATCACGCTCAGGCACTTTAACTTATGAGGCTGTACATCAAACCACACAAGCAGGACTTGGGCAAAGTACTTGTATTGGTATTGGCGGTGACCCAATTCAGGGCATGAATTTCATTGATTGCTTGACATTATTCGAAGATGATCCACAAACCCAATCGATTATTATGGTGGGTGAGATTGGCGGCTCCGCTGAAGAAGAAGCGGCAGAATTTATCAAAAGTAACGTGTCTAAACCAGTTGTCTCTTACATTGCTGGGCTCACCGCACCCAAAGGTAAGCGCATGGGACATGCCGGTGCGGTGATTAGTGGTGGTAGCGGCAAAGCAATCGATAAAATCAAAGCACTTGAGGCTGCAGGCGTGGCGGTAGCACCTACCCCAGCTACAATGGGGTCAACTTTATTGGAAATTTTAAAATGAAAAAACCCATTGTTGTATTAGGCATCGGTGAGCTTGGTAGTGTTTTTTCACGTGCTTTTTTAAAAAACAATCATGCTGTTTATCCAATCACTAGATCAACAGATATTGATGAATTAAAAGCCAGTATTGATCCTGAGCTAATCTTGGTTTGTACTGCTGAAGGTGACCTACAATCTGCACTATCCTCTATCCCCACCGAGTGGAAGGATCGAGTGGCAATGATGCAGAATGAACTTCTACCACGTGATTGGGAGCCTCACAACTTTACAAATCCCACAGTAATCTCAGTTTGGTTTGAGAAGAAAAAAGGCATAGACTCTAAAGTATTGATTTCATCGCCGGCATACGGCCCTAAGGCTCAAATTCTCGCAGACTCTCTTGCGTTAATTGACATTCCAGCACACGCTGTTGCCAATGAAGATGAATTATTGTTTGAACTGGTGTTAAAAAATCTTTATATCCTAACCACCAACATTGCTGGACTAGCGATACACAGCAGTCTTCTGGGAGGGTTAGCCGTTGAAACTGGTGCTAATGTGGACGACTTACGCAACAATCACCTGGCACTTATGCGCGATGTATCAAAAGACGTACTAACTCTACAAGCGCAATTAACTGGTCAGTCTTTTGATGAAAATCAACTAGAACAAGGCATGATTAAAGCTTTTGAAGGTGATTTGAAACATGGTTGTATGGGTCGATCTGCCCCTTCAAGATTAGATAGAGCGTTAGATCAGGCAAATGAATTCAACTTAGAAGTGCCAACCCTGCAAAAAATTAAAGACAGTCTTTAGTCATTCATTTTGGCGTAGGTTTTTTCTATCTCTTGCTCTAATGCCAACAGTGAAAATCCTCTCACCTCTTCAATAAATTTCTGCCCCATGAAGAACACTTGCACCACTGGCAATGAAAAAACACCGTGCTGAGCACAAACTTCTTGCAATTGTTCACAATCAATGTAAACCATTTCAAGCTCTGGGAACTTGGATGAAAAATTATCAAAAATCTGAGGCTTAATGGTCTGGCACACGCCACAATGTGCACCACCAAATAGAATCAACACTGCATCTTTTTCTCGCTTAAGACTGTCTAATTGTGTTTGATTCTCTAGCTGATTCATAGCTGCTCTCCTAATCCTGCAAAGAATATCTCAAAATCTGGTAACTTTAAACTAGATTTTCTTTGTTGTGTGCCCCACATCGGCTCTGGAAAATAACTATCGCCTTCAAACCTTGCCATCACATGCCAATGAACATGGGGCAATAGGTTGCCAAATGAAGCAATATTGATCTTATCTGCTTTGAAATACTCTAACATTGATTTTTCAGTAATATCAATAATTCGAAAAATTTCTGTTTTTTCTGCTAAAGTGCACTCGCTAAATTCTTTAATCTTACGTTTGGTGAAAACCTTAACCCAGGGAATTTCACTTGATTCAACTTCAAGTGTGACTAACTCATTTTCATAAATCATACTAACCTCTCCAAAAGCATTGCATCGCCGTAGGAAAAAAATCGATATTTTTTATCAATCGCATGTTGGTAAATTTCCATCATTCGCTCTCGACCAATAAAGGCACTCACCAACATTAACAATGATGACTTCGGCAAATGAAAATTAGTAATCAGCTTATCTACTACTTTGAATTCATAGCCGGGATAAATAAAAATATCGGTTTCTTCTTTAGCGGCTTTAAGCACGCCACTTTTAGCGGCTGACTCCATAGAACGAACTGCCGTCGTACCAACGGCAATGATACGCCCACCATTCATTTTAGTTTGATTAATTTGATCAACCGTAGTTTGATCAATTTCAAAATATTCACTGTGCATTTTATGATCTGTAATCTTGTCAGTCTTAACTGGCTGAAAGGTACCCGCACCCACATGCAAGGTAACAAAACAGTGGTTAATGCCTTTTTCTTTTAAAGATGACAACAATTCATTATCAAAATGCAGTCCTGCCGTGGGTGCGGCCACCGCCCCATCTTCTTTAGCAAATACAGTTTGATAGCGCTCTAGATCGTCCTGCTCATCATCACGCTCAATATAGGGTGGCAAGGGAATATGGCCCACATCATCAAGTAAATCAAGCAATGAATCAGTTACTTCTTTGAGAGGTGAAAAATCCAGTGTATAAAAGCCGTTTTCTTTACTAATGATTTGCGCTTTTTCGCCATTTTCTAAGGTGATAAAGCTGTCAATTTTTGGTGCTCTAGAGGCCTTCACCATGGCCAAAACTTGGTGACCATTGAGCAAGCGCTCAATCATAATCTCAACCTTACCACCTGAGGCTTTATGGCCAAATAAACGTGCTGGAATCACACGCGTATTATTCATAACCAGCAAATCACCTGGATTGATAAAATCCTTTATTTGATGAAATTTAGCATCTATAATATTCGATTGTGCTACTAAAAGACGAGAATCTGTTCTATTTTCTGTAGGGTTTTGGGCAATTAATGCCTTAGGTAAGTCAAAATCAAAATCACTTAAAAGCATTATCTTTCTGTCTTATTTGGAAATCCTTGCTTTCTGAACAATACCAATACTTGATAACTAGCAGTAACGATTGCACGTGGCGTAATAGTAGCCCCTGTAAATGAATCAAACACACCACCATCGCGCTTAACTTTCCACTTAGACTCGCTAGGATTGCTCAATGATAAGCCGCTAAATTGCTCAATCCAACTAGACTTTTTAGTTTCAACCTTGTCCCCTAATCCAGGAGTTTCCCTATGAGTAATCACTCTGACGCCCAAGAGTTGATTGCTGGTATCAACGCCCGTTAATAAACGAATATTGCCATTATAGCCATTTGGATAGGTATGCTCAATAAGGTAAGCAAACGTCTTATTATTTTTCTTGGCAGGGTAGATGCTAATAATTTGTTTCGTATCATGCAAATTGACTTGCTTTGAAAATTTTTCTTCTAAAATATTGTTATCGTAATCGCTCACCAACTCTCCTAAACGCTTAATGAGTAACTGATCCTCGTTGTATTTAATTTTATCTTTAGTAGAGACGTGTGTGAATGATACAAAAAATATACTCACGGCAGTAAACACTAATAACAGCGTACCGGCCTTAAGAACTGGATGTTGTATCATTGCCCAAACACCTTAGGTTGTGTATAAGTATCAATCAGAGGAACGGTCATGTTCATTAATAATACTGCAAAAGCCACGCCATCTGGATAACCACCGAATACTCGAATAACAACAACCAAAACACCAATCAAAAATCCATACACTAAACGACCTTTCGGTGTAGTACTGGCAGACACTGGGTCAGTTGCAATGAAAAATGCACACAACATAGTCCCTCCCGATATCAAATGAAACTGCGGTGGAGCGTAAAGCTGATTATCACTAATAAATAGCAGAGCTGAAGTTATCAAGATACCCAGTATAAAAGCAACAGGAATATGCCAAAATATAATGCCACGAGCAATCAAATATAGTCCGCCTAACAAAAATCCAATGCTAACCAATGATTGGCTTATTGAATAAATACGAAGCTCATTGACAAGATAACCTAAGGATAATTGTGTTTTAACATCGTCTAATCGAGTGGCACCACTCAGCCCATCAACAGAGGTTAGATTAAAAACCGTATCAAAACTTTGACCAAAACTTAAAAACTCACTGGCCCATGTTGTCATTTGCAATGGATAGGAAATGAGTAAAAAAGCATAACCCAACATCGCAGGATTAAATGGATTGTTGCCCAAACCACCATAAAGCTGCTTACCAAAAACAATGGCAAATGCCACCCCCACCACAACAATCCACCACGGAGCAATACTTGGAATTGAGATTGCCAACAAAACAGCACTAAGCACCGCTGAACCGTCACTAATTGCAGGCTTAACCGGCAGCTTCCTAAGTCTTAAAAAAACCGATTCAACCAATACAGCTGTCGCTACACCTAATACAATTTGAAAAATAATACCCCAACCAAAAAAGTAATACGAAGCAATAATACCCAATGCCAAAGCATAGATAACTTGGCGCATAATCTGGTTCGTACTTAGTGCATTACTGTGCATCATCACTTGCCTTTTTTGTTTTCTTAACACGTGCCATGGCGGCGGCTATTTTATCTTTTTGTGCTTTATCGTTGGCCATTTTTTTCTTCAATTCTTCCTTCTTAGCTGCCATCATTTCAGCACGCTCTTGCTTGTTACGCTCTAATCGATATTCTCTAAATTCAAATCGCTCTCTTGCAATGTCTGTTCGGTATTGGTCTTCAGTGGTTTTACGATGCAGCGCTTTGGCAAAAGAAAATATTCAGCCAAAGGTATGTGACTTGGGCACACATAATCACAACACCGGCATTCAATGCAATCTGCTAAATTATAATCCATTGCCTTGTCCGTATCTTCACTCTTGGCATACCAATAAAGTTGTTGAGGTAGTAAATCAACCGGGCAGGCTTGATTACATTGCCCGCAACGAATGCATTCTTGTGTACTGGGTTTTGTCTCTAGCTCGTTAACAAAAATACAGTTGGTAATTTTACAAATTNGCGCACTAGTTGTTTTAACATCAACACCCATCATCATACCGCCCATACGTATGGCATGTTGATGAGTGTTCGGCTTTGACATTGACACAATATGTTCAAATGACGCGCCTAAACGCACTTCATAATTATTCGGTGACTCAACGCCTGAACCAGTNACCGTTACNATTCTAGANANCAANGGNTTNTTGTCTACCACCGCATCAAAAATTGCCTTAGTGGTTGCTACATTTTGACAAATAACCCCCATGTCAATTGCAAATCCACCTGAAGGAATTTCAATGCCTAACAAAGCTTTGATTAATAATTTTTCTGCTCCAGACGTGTATTTAGTAGGGATTTGTTCGATACTAATTCGATCATTATGACAATACATTAACAACGAATTTAACGCCTCTTGTTTGTCGTCTTCTACAGCGATGATTGCACGTTGTGCACCACAAATATGCAATAAGATCTCTACACCACGAATCACTTCCCGCGGATAGTGCTGCATGAGCGCATCGTCACACATAATCCCTGGCTCACACTCAGTACCGTTAATAATTAAAGTATGGCAATCTTGAATACCCTCTAATTTAGCATGTGCCGGGAACCCAGCTCCACCTAAACCAACAATGCCAGATGATTGGATATATTCAATCATAGTAGTCTGATCACAATGCAAGAAATCATTGCCACAGCCTTTATGCTCCGCCCACTGATCTTTTCCATTTGATTCAATGGTAATACACTTGGATTTTAAGCCTGATTTGTGCGGAATAGTTTGATCATCAATAGACACAACTTTGCCAGAAATCGAAGCATGAACAGGTACGCAAAAATGATCTTTAGTCTTAGCAATTACTTGACCGGTTAAGACTTTATCACCCACCTTAACACAAGCAATGGCCTCATCACCAATGCGTTGTTGCAAAGGCAAAACCACTTTATCTGGCAAGGGTGCTGAAATAATTTCAACGGTTTCCATAGGATGTGGATTAGGAATTACAATGCCACCATTAAACGATTGTTTAAGCATGGGCAATCTCAGCTACATCAGGCACATACGTACTTAACGTTGGCGCAACTTCTAAGACATGAATACAATCCACTGGGCAAACCGGAATACACAAATCACAACCTGTGCATTCATCTGCAATGACGGTTGTCATTACTTTAGAAGCACCGACAAAGGCATCCACTGGGCAAGCTTGAATACACAAAGTACAGCCAATACATACTTGTTCATCAACATAAACTACGTGATCAGGCTGGGTTTCTCCATGCTCTTGATTCAGTGGTAATGTTTCTACATCAAGCAACATTGCAAGTGCATCAACCCCCTCCTGCCCACCCGGAGGACACTGATTAATCGGCGCTTCGCCATTAGCAATCGCTGTTGCATAAGGTCGACAACCCGGATAGTCACACTGACCACATTGAGTTTGCGGCAAGATAGCATCAATTTGATCAACCAAAGGATTGCCCTTAACTTTAAATTTAATGGCCGCATAACCTAGTACCAAGCCTAAGCCTAGTGCTAAAGTGGAAAAAATAAAGATAGAGTCAAACACGCTAAGCCAATCCGATGAATCCCATAAATGCCATAGACATCAGTCCTGCGGTAATGAGTGCAATGGGCGTTCCTTGAAACACTGTTGGCACGTTAGCGCTATCAATGCGCTCACGTATTGCTGAAAAAAGAACCAACACAAAAGAAAAACCAATGGCTGCGCCAAAACCATACACACCTGAAGCTAAAAATCCATTGTCTTGTCCTACATTAAGTAGCGCCACACCAAGCACTGCACAGTTGGTGGTAATCAGTGGTAAAAATACACCTAAAGACTGATGTAAAACAGGTGAAGTTTTATTCACCACCAATTCAGTAAATCCAACCACGCCAGCAATGGTCACAATAAAGCCAATGGTTCTTAAATATTCAAGTTCAAATGGAATAAGGATATAAGCATTAATCAGGTAACTTGAAAGACTGGCCAATGTTAATACAAAAGTAGTGGCAAAACCCATACCAATTGCTGTATCAATTTTTTTTGACACGCCCATAAATGGGCACAATCCCAAAAATTTAACCAATACAAAGTTATTCACTAAAATAGTGCTAACTAAAATTAAAACGTATTCATTCAACATATCGCCTTTGATTTTAACTTAAAAACAACTTAAGTAACCCAAATGAGCTGATGATAAGCAAAGCACCTCCGACCCACCGTTTAAAGGCTTGGTCGTTATCCATAATTCTTTGATGCACCTTAACCCCTAAAACATGACCTATCGCTGCCACAGGGATTAAATACAATGAAAATACCCAGTCGATGTCAACACCCACTATAACAAAAGCAGACATTTTAATACTCACCAGAATGAACCAAAGTACAAACAACGTATTACGTAAATACTCCTTGGCAACATAACGCATATAAACCGCCACAATAAGTGGTGCTCCAGTCAACGATGTGCCTGCCACGTAACCACCCAGTATTAGTAACAACTTATCCACCCAAGGGCTGTGCGAAGTAATCCTTGTGTTCAAAACCCAAGTGAGTGCATAAAAAATAGTAATTGAATAAATAAATACAATAATGATATTATCAGGCAAGCTCAATAACCCTGCTACACCTACTAAGGTAGATGGAATGATCCAAAAGAGTGAATGCTTAAGATAGGACCAATCGACTTTTTTAAGTGATCGAAATAAGGTCAGTGAGGAAAAAAACAACAAATGAATCCCAATAATAGGTAGCCAGTAAACAGGGCTACCACCTATCAGCAACATGAGTGGCAAGCCTAATGCTGCACCACCAAAACCTAAGCCTGTACGAACAAACCCTGTCCAAATAAAAATCAAACCAACCAATACTAAAGTAGTATTGTCAAAATTCATGAACTCAATACTTTTGCCAGCTTATCTGCGCCTTGTTGTACTAATACTAAATTTTTTCCTTCAACCATCACACGGATTAGTGGTTCTGTACCTGAAGCACGAATTAACACCCTACCTTCATCTCCGAGTTCTGCTTCAACTTCAAGTTGTGCTTTTTTTAGATTAATATGGCTATCTAATTCTACTTTACCGTGTGTTTTTACATTGATTAATACTTGTGGATATTTTTCCATTTCTAACTTTAGCACTCCAAGACTTTTGCCACTTTTAGCCAAAACCTCTAAAACCTGAAGCGCAGAAATAATGCCGTCGCCTGAAGTGGTTTTATCAAGACAAATCATATGACCGGATCCTTCACCACCTAAAATAGAACCACTGATTTGCATCTGTTCCATAACAAAACGATCGCCGACATCGGCTTCAATAAAGTTAATACCCAAATCTTTTAATGCATGGCGCATACCTAGATTAGTCATTTTTGTACCCACTACTGTATCGTTATCTAATCGAGCTTGCTGATACCATGCCTTGGCAACAATAAACACCAGCTCATCACCATCAACTGGCTCACCATTACTATCTACCATCATTAAACGGTCGCCATCGCCATCAAAGGCAATACCTAAATCTGCTTTCTGCTCTATGACTATTTGTTGTAATTGTTTGGTATCTGTTGCACCACAGTCTAAGTTAATATTAAAACCATCTGGCTGGTTATTAATAATAGTAATATTCGCACCCAATTCTGAAAATACACTCTGAGCAATATGATAGGTAGCACCATTGGCACAATCAATCACGATATTCAAGCCTGATAAATCAACTGAACGATCAAACGTTGACTTACAAAACTCAATATATCGACCCAGTGGTTGCTCGTGTCTACGTGCTTTCCCTATATGGTCACTGTCTACACTAACCATTGGCTCAGATAATTTTTTCTCAATTTCCTTTTGATTTTTGTCACTGAGCTTAAACCCTTGGGATGAGAAAAACTTAACTCCGTTATCTTGAAAATGATTGTGCGATGCACTAATTACCACACCTGCTGTTGCGCCATAAGCCTGTGTTAAGTAAGCCACAGCCGGAGTTGGCATTGGGCCAAGCAAGCCTACATCCACACCAGCTGATAAAAAACCAGCTTCAAGTGCTGATTCAAACAGGTAGCCAGATACACGAGTATCTTTGCCAATGATAACACTGGCTGCACCCTCTTTAGCTAAAACTGAGCCAACTGCCCAACCAAGCTTTAAGAAAAAATCAGCCGTAATAGGCTCTTCACCTACTCTACCGCGTATACCATCAGTACCAAAAAATTGATCCAAACTCCTACCCCTTAAATTGATTCACGCTTTGCCAAACCATCAATGCATCTTTGGTTTCTAAAACATCATGCACACGCACAATGTTTGCACCATTTTCAATTGCTATTATAGCTGCAGTAACACTGCCTGAGACCCTACCATCAACATTTCTATCATTAAGTAAACTGCCAATCATTGATTTACGAGAGATACCCGCCAAGATTGGTAAGCCAAAACTTTTAAATTCAGACAATCGTTTTAAAATTTCCAAATTATGGTTCAAGTTTTTACCAAATCCAAAGCCTGGGTCTAAAATAATCTTGCCCTCAGTAATACCTGCATCAATACACGCTTTAATCCTATTATCAAAAAATTGCTTAATATCATCAATCACATTACCATAAACTGGGCTGTTTTGCATGGTTCTAGGACTGCCCTGCATGTGCATCAAACACACGTTAACATTCAGCAGTGCGGCCGCCTCTAATGCGTCATCTGCACTTAAAGCACACACGTCATTAATCATGCTGGCGCCAGCTTCAACTGCCAATTTCATGACTTCTGGTTTTGAGGTGTCGATTGAAATAGGTACATCAATCGAATGGTGCAGCGCTTCAATAATTGGAATAACGCGATCAATTTCATCGTTAGTCGAAACAGGTTTTGCACCTGGTCTAGTAGACTCGCCACCAATATCAATAATATCAGCGCCTTGCTTAATCATGCGTTTAGCGTTTACTATAGCGCTATTAAAATCAAAATATTTTCCGCCGTCCGAAAATGAATCGGGTGTAATGTTTAACACACCCATGATTTGAGGTTGTATAGTCATCGTGCGACTACTGATATAAACTTAAGCTACTTGTTCAGTACCACCACCCAATGGCTTTTCATCTGAGTTATTACTGCTGTCGTCTTTTCCTTTTACGCCTTTGCCCAGATCAGTGGATACTACATCAGAATCAACAATAACTGCCGCTTCGCGTATTGGCTTTCTTTCCATAAGGTCATCAATCTGACCTTTATCAATGGTTTCAAATTCAATCAAAGCCTTAGCCATCGCATGCAAAATGTCTTTGTTCTCTTCTAAAGCTCTATAAGCAATGTCGTAATTAGCATCAATAATTTTACGAATTTCATTATCAATCAAATCAAAGGTTTTGTCTGAAATGTGTTTGTGTTTAGTTACTTGTCGGCCTAAAAATACCTCACCTTCGTCTTCACCATAAGCCAATGGTCCCATCACTTCAGACATGCCCCAAAGTTTCACCATTTTGTGTGCAATTTCAGTTGCACGTTCAATGTCATTGCTTGCACCTGTGGTGACTGAATCAACACCATAAATAATCTCCTCAGCGATACGACCACCAAACAATGAGGCAATTTGTGAATTCAGTTTAAGCTTAGAAATACTATAGCTGTCTTTCTCAGGCAAGAACATGGTTACACCCAAAGCCCTGCCTCTAGGAATAATACTCACTTTATACACAGGATCATGCTCAGGCATTAAGCGCCCTACAATAGCATGGCCCGCTTCATGATAGGCAGTCATTTCTTTTTCCGCTTCGTCCATCACCATGGATTTACGCTCAGAACCCATCATGATTTTATCTTTGGCTTTTTCAAACTCTTGCATACCAACTAAATCTTTACCCTTCCCAGCTGCAATCAGTGCTGCCTCATTAGCCAAGTTAGCTAAATCTGCACCTGAAAAACCTGGTGTACCTTTAGCGATATTTACTGATTTAACATTTTTTGCAATCGGAAGCTTACGCATATGTATCTTTAGAATTGCATTACGGCCCTTAATATCTGGCAAGCCCACAGTGACTTGACGATCAAAACGACCCGGTCTAAGTAATGCAGGATCTAATACATCTGGTCGGTTGGTAGCAGCAATTACAATAACACCTTCATTACCTTCAAAACCATCCATCTCAACCAGCATTTGGTTTAGCGTTTGCTCACGCTCATCATGGCCACCACCCATGCCAGCACCACGCTGGCGACCAACAGCATCAATCTCATCAATAAAGATAATACATGGGGCATTCTTTTTAGCTTGTTCAAACATATCACGCACACGAGACGCGCCCACACCCACAAACATCTCAACAAAATCAGAGCCAGAAATAAAGAAAAATGGCACATCGGCTTCGCCTGCAATCGCTTTGGCTAATAAAGTTTTACCCGTACCAGGAGGGCCAACCATCAATACACCTTTAGGAATCTTACCGCCCACTTTAGTAAACTTACCAGGGTCGGATAAAAAATCAACCAACTCCATCACTTCCTCTTTGGCTTCGTCCACACCGGCAACGTCTTTAAAAGTAGTGTCAGATTCGTCTTTGGTAATCAGTCTGGCTTTAGACTTTCCGAAACTCATTGGATTTTTGCCACCCATTGCCCCACCAGCCCCTTTCATGGTATAGAGTATTACACCGATGAGTAATAGAATAGGTGCAAGAGAAATGATAAGTTGTTTAAAAAAACCTTCCTGCTCAGGCGGCTTCGCAACAACATTAACACCGTTGTCCAACAAATCGCCCATCAAGCCTAAATCACCAGGACTGTAAGTAGAAAACTGCTCACCACCAGCGCCCACACCCTTGATGTGACTACCAGCAATAGTCACTTGAGAAACGTCACCCTGTTTAACGCTTTGAATAAATTCAGAATAAGTAATGTCGTTTTTTTGCTCACCAATTTGAAATTGGCTAAAAATTGAAGTAAGAACGCTGCCTAAAACCAGCCAAAGTAATAAATTCTTAAACATAAATAAAATATCAGAAAAATAAGAAGTGGTAACTATACCCTATTGTGTATTTATATATGGACTTGATGGTGTTTTTCAAGGTTTAACAACAAATAAATTTAAATTCTGTCATAATTCTTAACTTAATAAGAATTTCAACTTAAAAAATTATAGTACAAAAAATTTAGACTTTTTTAATCTGCCATTCTAATAACTTCACT
>AJXC01001891.1_pt1 | contig 26489 bp, 29 predicted proteins | sample 404948 | NCBI WGS metagenome assembly AJXC01 (sample SAMN02954314, study PRJNA77837) | marine metagenome | biome: aquatic; feature: Guaymas Basin Hydrothermal Plumes; material: sea water; isolation source: Guaymas Basin Hydrothermal Plumes and Background water depths 1600, 1775... ... | reverse complement strand
AACCCTAGCCAAAGGCCTGGGTAATGGTATGCCAATTGGCGCTTGCTTGGCTAAAGGTAAAGCAGCTACCTTGTTTCAGCCCGGTTCACATGGCTCCACTTTTGGTGGTAATCCACTGGCATGCAAAACAGCGCTAACAGTGCTTGAGGTTATTGAAAAAAACGACATTCTTAACAACACCATACAAATGGGTGAATATCTAGTATCTGGCTTTAAATCAAAGCTAATGAATTCAGACAAAGTGGTAGAAATACGTAATAAGGGATTAATGCTAGCTATTGAACTTAACCAAGACTGTTCAAGCTTATTAAAGGCAGCCCTTGATAAAAAACTACTACTTAATATTACCGGGCAATCAATTCGTTTGCTACCGCCATTAATTATTAACAAAGCCGAGGCTGATAGTATTATCAACACAGTCTGTGAGCTAATCGATACCGTATAAACGGAGATATCAACATGACAAAACACTTTATCAATCTAGATGACTTAGCTAATGATGATTTACAACAAATCATTGATCAAGCCATTACCTTAAAAAAACAGCATAAGGCTGGTGAGATTTCTAATGCCTTGAAAAATAAAACCTTGGCCATGATTTTTGATAAATCATCCACGCGTACTCGTGTTTCGTTTGAAGCAGGAATGACGCAACTTGGTGGGCACGCTCTATTTCTATCAGACAGGGATATTCAGCTAGGTCGTGGCGAACCTATTGTTGACAGTGCTATTGTAATCAGCTCAATGGTGGATGCTGTAATGATGCGTGTGTCATCCCACGATGACATTAATACATTTGCCCAACACTCATCAGTACCTATTATTAACGCTTTATCAGACGAATCACATCCTTGTCAGTTATTGGCCGATATGATGACCTATCAGGAACACAGTGGTCCAATCAAAGGAAAGACTGTTGCTTGGATTGGCGATGGTAATAATATGTGCCATACTTACATGCAAGCAGCTAAAGTCTTTGGTTTTACACTTAATATTGCGACACCTAAAGGATACGAACCAAAACAAAGTTTTGTAGATAAATACGCCGATTGCATTAATTTACACAACGATGCGCAAACCGCCTGTCAAGAAGCTGATTTAATAGTAACTGATGTTTGGGCCAGTATGGGTCAAGAAGACGAACAGAAAAAACGTGAATTGGCTTTTAAAGACTTCCAAGTAAATACTAAATTAATGGTAAATGCTAAATCAGAAGCAATGTTTATGCATTGTTTGCCGGCTCACCGTGGTGAAGAAGTGAGTGCCAATGTGATTGATGGCAAACAAAGTCTAGTATGGGATGCAGCCGAAAATCGCCTACACGCACAAAAAGCATTATTGTTATTTTTGCTGGGCTAATTTAAACTTGGCTTCTTGATAAAATTTAACCCCACGTTCAACTTTTTCACGGCCTTTGGACACGCGCCAACGATTGGTATCTCTTAACGAGTAAACACAACCACAGTACTCTTGTTGGTAGAACTCTTCACGCTTAGAAAGTTCTAACATTCTGGATGAGCCACCTTGCTTGCGCCAATTAAAATCCCAATAAGAAACCCCTTCATAAGAATCAGTAGCACGAGCACCGCAACCATTAATTTGATTCATGTCTTTCCAACGTGAAATGCCCAATGTTGAAGAAATCAAATCAAAATTATTCTCTTTGGCATACTGTGCAGTAACTTCAAAACGCATATCAAAACAAGTAGTACAACGCTCACCACGCTCTGGCTCGTCTTCTTGCCCTTTGGTACGATCAAACCAATTATCTTGATCGTAATCCGCATCAACAAAATCCATACCAAGTTTTTGTGCAAATCTTATGTTCTCTTCTTTACGCAGTTCGTATTCTTCTTTTGGATGAATGTTTGGGTTGTAAAAAAAGATGGTTGTATCGATGTTTGAAGCAGCTAAAGCTTCCATAATCTCACCGGCACAGGGTGCGCAACAAGAATGCATGAGTAATTTACTCTCGCCATTAGGTGTGGTGAGTTTTGGACGATTGTAGCCTTCTAGTGTGTAATCTACTTTAGACATGCTTTAATATTTTTAAGTACTTCCCAAGCTTCACGCTTGAGCCGTTCATTCATTAAAATTTCACTAGGATGATGCATAACAAAATGCTTTGATGAGGAAGAAGTTAAACCTTTACCCATGAGTAGCACTGCTTTAGCGTTGTACTGACCAAGCGTACGAGTCAAGTCGTCGGCATTAATACTAACGCATTTAATATCAACTTGATTAAGGCCGATTGCACTGAGCATTTTAAATAAGAAATCTTGATATTTTCCCGTTTGACAAAACGAACGTGAATTTTGAACTTCAACCACCAAGCACTGTGTGTTAATTTTTTGAAGACTAAAATCTTCAGCTCCGGCTTGAGTACGCAAAAACTCAGGAACATCCAATACTTCTAAATAACGAGATCTTAATGCTTCATTCATACTTGAGGATGCGCTCTGTCGGTTGCTGCCATGATTTTATTCAAACCATGAATATAGGCTTTGGCACTGGCAGTAATAATATCTGTATCAGCACCTTGACCATTAATAATACGGCCATCATGCTCCAAACGTACGTTAACTTCACCCAATGCACTCTGTGCCTTGGGTTACGTTAGAGACTGAATACAATTGAAGGTTTATCTCAAAATCCACCAATGAACTAATAGCACTAAAAGTAGCATCCACTGCACCTGAGGTTTTTGCAGTAGCGGTTTGTTCCTTGTCATCAACAGACAAAACAACCGTTGCGGTATTTTCTTCACCCGTTTCAGTGCAAACTTTTAAAGACACCAATTTGATTGATTCACTCGCTTCAGTTTGTGTTTCTGATACCAAAGCTTGCAGATCTTCATCAAAAATTTCGTGCTTTTTATCGGCCAATTCTTTAAATCGTCTAAAGGCATCATTGAGGCTTTCTTCAGAATCAAACTCTACGCCGAGCTCGGTTAGTCTCACTTTAAAGGCATTACGGCCTGAGTGCTTACCCATGACCAACTTATTAGCATTCCAACCAACATCCTCTGCACGCATAATTTCATAAGTTTCACGATGTTTTAAAACACCATCTTGATGAATACCTGCTTCATGAGCAAAAGCATTGGCACCAACAATTGCTTTATTAGGTTGCACGATAAAACCAGTCACACTAGAAACTAGACGTGACGCCGCTAAAATATGAGTGGTATCAATATCGGTATCGCAGTCAAACACATCTTGTCGTGTTCTCACCGCCATTACTAATTCTTCTAGCGAAGTATTACCAGCACGTTCGCCCAAACCATTAATCGTACATTCAACTTGACGTGCGCCATTCAACACAGCAGACAAGGAATTTGCAACAGCAAGGCCTAAGTCGTTATGACAATGCGCTGAGAAAATCGCCTTATCTGAATTTGGAATGCGCTCAATTAATGATTTCATTGTTGCGCCAAACTGATGCGGTATGTTGTAACCTACTGTATCGGGAATATTAATTGTCGTTGCGCCTGCGTCAATTGTCGCTTCAATAACACGACAAAGAAAATCTTCGTCAGATCTGCCTGCATCTTCTGGTGAAAATTCCACATTGTCGGTATATTGCCTAGCACGTTTAACTGATCTAACTGCTTGTTCAACCACTTGATCAGGTGTCATATTTAACTTCATTTTCATGTGAATATCACTGGTAGCAATAAACGTATGAATACGGGCTGAATTAGCGCCTTTTAATGCCTCACCTGCACGATCAATGTCTTTATCAAGTGCCCTAGCAAGTGAACAAATGGTTGAATCTTTAACGGCATTGGCCACGGCTTGCACCGCTTCAAAGTCACCCACTGATGCAATGGCAAAACCTGCCTCAATCACATCAATCTTCATTTTTTCTAATACTTTAGCGATGCGTACTTTTTCGTCTTTAGTCATTGACGCACCAGGTGATTGTTCACCATCGCGAAGTGTTGTATCAAAAATAATTAGTTTGTCAGGCATCAAGCCTCCTGTGTTTTTTTATGTTGTTATGTTTAAGTTTTGAGGTGCAAGACTTTTCAATCGTGCGAGAGTTAATTTGCCTTACGGCAATAATCGTTTTAAGACTAAGAGATTGCCTTGTGGAAACGCATAAATTGTAACTTGTTGACTCATAGTGCGAATTATAAAGCAATATTAAGCCTTTTTTACTCGTTTTTTAAATTGTCGTTTTTTCCTCACTTCAATCATGGTCATAATCAAACCTGATAATGCATAAATAAAAAAGAAAATAAATAAAATTGCACTGGGCCATAGTGTTATCACAATAATAATTAATGTAGCAATCAACAACAATTTAAAAGAGGACCTGCCTTTTAAGTTAATTTCTTTAAAACTGTAATAACGAACATTGCTCACCATTAGCACACCAGCACCCACCAAAATAATCCAACTGACTAGCGTTAAGTATTGATCATAATCAGTGACGCCAATATTTTGCTTAGCCCAAACCATGCCGGCAATCAATGCTGCTGCTGCTGGCGAAGGTAAGCCCTGAAAATAACGCTTGTCTTGAACATTAATCTGGGCATTAAACCGAGCCAAACGTAGAGCACCAGCAGCCGTGTAAACAAAAGCCCCTAGCCAGCCAATTTTACCCAAATCAGAAAATTGCCAAAAATACATCAACAGTGCTGGCGCAACACAAAATGAAAGCATGTCTGCCATTGAATCATATTGCTCACCAAACGAACTTTGAGTATTGGTAAGACGTGCGACACGGCCATCCAAGCCATCAAACAGCATGGCGACAAAAATAGCAACGGCAGCATCCGCATACTGACCTTTGGTTGCAAGAATAATAGCAAAGAAGCCGGAAAACAAACCAAACGTTGTCAAGACATTTGGCAACAAATAAACCCCTCTTTTTTTAGTAACCCCATGAGGAGTGCTTTTTACTTTTTGACTTATCATGTTGCGATTATAGCGCTTTATAAATTAAAACGCCCAACTAAGTTGGGCGTTTTAAAAGTTTTTTAGTTTTTACTCTGATCGACAATCTTGTTAATCCAAGGCATCATTGATCGTAGCGACTCACCTACTTGCTCAATTTTGTGCTGACGCTGAACTTCACGACGTGCTGGCAAGTCACCCACATTAGCCACAAACTCTTTAGCAAACGAACCATCTTGGATTTCGCCCAAAATTTTCTTCATTTCCGCTTTAGTTTCATCAGTTACAATACGTGGCCCACGAGTCACATCACCATATTCTGCCGTGTTTGAAAATTGAATAACGCATGTTAGCAATACCGCCTTCATACATAAGATCAACAATTAGCTTCAGCTCGTGTAAACACTCAAAATACGCCATCTCTGGCTCGTAACCTGCTTCTACTAGAGTTTCAAAACCCGCTTGAACTAAAGCTGTTGTACCACCACATAAAACGACTTGCTCACCAAATAAATCTGTTTCTGTTTCTTCTCTAAACGAAGTTTCCAAAATACCTGTACGACCACCACCGATTGCTGACGCATAAGATAATGCAATATCTTTTGCTGTGCCAGATACATCTTGTTGTACAGCGATTAAATCAGGAATACCACCACCTTTTTCAAATTCTGAACGCACTGTGTGACCTGGCGCCTTAGGAGCAATCATAATGACATTAAGATCTGCTCTTGGGGTAATCATTTCATAATGAATATTTAAACCATGTGAAAAAGCCAGTGTTGCGCCCTCTTTAAGGTTTGGCTCGATATTATCGGTATAAATTTTAGCTTGAAATTCATCGGGCGCCAAAATCATCACTAGATCCGCCCATGCGGTTGCGTCTTCGACTGACTTAACGCTCAAACCAGCACCTGTTGCTTTTTGTGCACTGGCAGAACCATCTCTCAATCCAACTACAACTTCTACACCAGAATCTTGTAAGTTATTTGCTTGAGCATGACCTTGTGAACCATACCCAATAATTGCAACTTTCATGCCTTTAATAATGTTTAAATCTGCATCTTTATCGTAATATCTATTCATTTTTTTCCTCTGTATTTAACGCACTTAATATACTTTATTATTTAACTTTCCCTTCTCTGACAAACGCCGGTAACGCCTGTTCTAGAAACCTCTAAAATTTTAAATGCACCAAGTGAATCTAAAAAATCATTAATTTTTTTACTTTGTCCTGCCAGCTCAATGATGTAGGTGTCTTCTGACACATCAACAATTTTGGCTGAAAATTCATCAATTTTCTTATCAATGTCCGCTTGGGTGTTTTGATTGACATCAATCTTAACCAATAACAATTCGCGCTCAATGTGTTCTGTTGCTGTCAGGTCTGTCACCTTAACCACGTCAATTAGCTTATATAGTTGTTTAACAATCTGTTCAATAATATTATCATTCCCCACACTCACAATAGTCATGCGTGATAGTGTTAAATCGTTTGTTGCTGCAACAGTCAGTGATTCAATATTAAATCCTCTAGCCGAGAACAACCCTGCCACCCTAGATAAAGCGCCAGCTTCATTTTCTAACAATACTGAAATAATGTGTCTCATGATTATACTAGATTAAGCCCCTCGTCATTAATTGAAGCCATTTCATCGCGCCCCGCCAACAACATTTCATTGTGTCCTGCACCCGATGGAATCATTGGGAATACGTTTTCATTAGGATCGGTGATAATGTCCAAAAATACAGTACGGTCTTTCTGTTTAAAGGCTTCAATCATCGCGTCTTTCAAATCAGCTGATTTTTCCACTTTAATACCAATATGACCATAACTTTCTGCTAATTTGACAAAATCAGGTAAAGCCTCCATGTATGACATAGCATAGCGTTTTTCGTAGAAGAATTCTTGCCACTGGCGAACCATGCCTAAATAGCCGTTGTTCAAATTAATAATTTTTACCGGAGTATTGTATTGCAACATGGTTGACAACTCTTGAGTCATCATTTGAATACTACCTTCGCCGGTTACACAAGCGACATCCATTTTAGGTTTGGCCAATTTAGCACCCATTGCTGCGGGCAAACCAAAACCCATTGTACCCAGACCGCCGGAATTAATCCAACGGCGTGGCTCATCAAAATGATAATACTGCGCTGCCCACATCTGGTGCTGACCCACGTCGGAGGTAACAATAGCTTTACCGTTAGTAACCTCATACAAAGTTTCAATTACGGTTTGAGGTTTGATTACACCTTCTTTGGTTTGATAAGCCAATGAATCAACACTACGCCACTGTTTAATTTGAGACCACCAAGTGGAAATATCGGCTGTTTTCTTGTCTTTTAAAGCCGTAATTAGATCTTGCAAAACAGATTTTACTTCGCCCACAATTGCTACATCCACAGCAACATTTTTACCAATGGATGAAGGGTCAATGTCAATGTGAATAATCTTTGCCGTTGGGCAGAACTTATCTATATTTGCAGTAATTCGATCGTCAAATCTTGCACCGACTGCAATCACACAATCTGAATCGTGCATTGACATATTAGCCTCATAGGTACCGTGCATGCCTAACATGCCTAAAAATAACTCATCATTCGCCGGATAAGCACCCAAACCCATTAATGTTTGAGTAATTGGAAAATTCAATTGACGGGTAAATTCTCTAAGCTCTTGATCTGCATTACCAATCACGCAACCACCGCCTGCATAAATAATAGGCTGTTTTGACGATAAAATTAGCTCAGCCGCTCTGGTAATTTGCTCTGGCTCACCATCAACAATCGGTTGGTATGAACGCATATCAACCACACCACTGTAAGTTGGCTCCTGAGTTTGTGCAATGGTAATGTCTTTTGGAATGTCAATTAAGACTGGGCCAGGGCGACCAGTACTGGCAATGTGAAATGCTTTTTTCACGGTAGAAGCAATTTGATCAATGTCTTTGATTAAAAAATTATGCTTTACACAAGAACGAGTAATGCCTACTGCATCAACCTCTTGAAAAGCATCGTTGCCAATCAGTGGTGAAGGTACTTGCCCCGATATAACCACCATTGGAATAGAATCCATATAGGCCGTTGCAATACCTGTAACTGCATTAGTAATGCCTGGACCTGAAGTCACCAACACAACACCAACTTTACCACTTGCTCTGGCATAACCATCTGCGGCATGAGCTGCACCTTGTTCATGACGAACAAGAATGTGCATAATATCATTCTGTGCATCCAATGCATCATAAATATGCAACACGGCACCACCAGGATATCCAAAGATATGCTCCACACTCTCGTTCTTAAGGCTTTTTACCAATATTTGAGCGCCATTTAACTTCATTGCTTATTTCAAGAATAAAAAACTTATTAATTATACCTAAGGAGCACTTAGGGAAAATTACTGTTTATAAGGAATTTTGCCAATCTTCAGAGTAGAATTGGATGGGTGAATCTTCAGACTCAAAGGTCTCGATTGACCATGTGTCTGGTCTTTCAAGAATGGCCGAAAGTAGCTGATCATTTAACAAGTGTCCAGTCTTGTAGCCTTCATAATGACCAATTAAGTTAGAGCCTAATAAATACATATCGCCTACAATGTCTAATATCTTGTGTTTGACGAATTCATTTTGATAGCGCATACCATCTTCATTTAAAACATCGTCATCACTCAAAGCAATGGCATTATCCATACTCGCACCAAGTGCCAGATTTTGTCTTTGCATCGTCTCAACGTCTTTCATATAGCCGAAGGTTCTGGCGCGCGAAATCTCTTTTAAATAAGATTGTTGCGCAAAGTCAATACTAAGTTTTTGACCACTTTCTTTTACTTTTTTATGATCAAAATCAATTTCAAGTGTTACTTTAAATCCCTCATAGGGGGAGACTTGAGCCCAACCATCATCATTTTTAACCTTTACTACTTCATGAATAACAAAAAACTTCTTATGCGCGTCCTGCTCTTCAATACCTGCAGATTGCACCAAAAAAATAAACGGTGCAGAAGAGCCGTCCATAATTGGCACTTCGAACGAATCCAGCTCAACCAAAACATTGTCAATACCTAACGCTGAAAATGCACTCATCAAATGTTCAACCGTTGACACTTTAACTCCCTGATTTTCAAGTCCAGTAGAAAGTACCACTTCATTAACAAAAGCATTGTGCGCTCGTACCAATTTACCACCCACGTCCATACGTCTAAACACCACACCATGGTCAATTTCTGCAGGGACAAGTGTCATGTTAACAATGCTACCACTATGAATACCAATGCCGCGTGCTTTAACTGTTTTTTTAATTGTTCTTTGCTTAATCATCGATTTAAAACTCACCTACTAGCTTTAATTTACCTTTAATCCTACTTAAAATTCCCAAATTTTCTTGTGATTGTACCACTTCTAAATGAGATTCATCAGCCTCATACAATAATAAGCCCAGTGCTGATGCATAAGTTGAATCGGAAATCATATTTACATTGCCAGTAATTTTCTGTTCATTTACCCGACCTAACTTTGTCTTTGTTCTTGATGACTTCATAAAAAATTCAGCACAGCCTGGTATTTTTGATGCACCGCCCGTTAAAACAAAACCCGCCTTTAATCGACACTTTGCCTGCTTATTAATGTCTTTTTTAACAGAAGCAAACAACTTTAGATACGACTTTTTGATTGCCTCTATTAAATCGTAATTTGATAAATAACATTCTTGGGAGTTAGGTCCTTGAGAAAATTGTATCAATTTTTCTTCTGTTAATAAATTGTTTTTAACATGACCGTGTTTAATTTTTAAATCTTCTGCTTCTTCAAATGAGGTACCAAATGCATAAACAATGTCTTTGGTAATATTTTCACCGCCTAATTGAATAACGGCACTATGGGTAATTCCTCCATTTTTAAAAATGGAAAAATTAGTTACTCCAGCGCCAATATCAACCAAACAAACGCCATCCTCTTTCTCTTCTTCAGTTATGTATGCCTCGCTAATAGCCATTGAATCTAGAACAACTTGTGCCACTCCTAAACCACTATTGGAAACACTTTGTATGACACTGTCAACATTGCGCTCAGCAACACTTACAATGTGCATATTTGCTCTTATTGTTCGCGCTTGCATTCCAATTGGTTGATTAGTAATCAAACTATCGGGTGTATCCTCATTGATAATAAAATTATTAACAACACTATGAAGTACTTCATTATTAGCTATACCTAGAACGGCAGAAGAAGTCTCTATGGCTTCACTCATTTTTTTTGGGTAATCTTGCCACTGCCTTTAGTAAGTACGCGAGAACTGTGATTAGTAACGGTTAAACGATTGTCAGAAATATTAATGCTGGCATTAGAATTGTCAAGGTTTTTATCGCAACTTTCACCAACTTTGTTTATAATTTTTTTAATCACTGAAGAAACCAAATCTGGATTGGTAATCAAGCCTTTTTCAACGCCCGACGAATTAGCCTGAGTGTAGCCTATAACATGCAATCGATCTAATTTTTCCTCGGCAACTACAACCGCTATTTTGCTTGAGCCAATATCAATACTAACAATCCATTCATCAGCCATAATCTTAATCTAACTTCGTTTCTATAAAACTCAACCATTCATACAAGTGGTCTAATTCAACACTGGATCCGCTCAATAAGCGTTTAAATTTTTTGGCATTTTTCTGCCCATGATACAAGCCTAAAATGTGCCTTGTCATTGTTCGAATAGGTACGCCTTGTTGATGCTGTACTTTCATGTAATCAATAAAACTTAATAATACTTGTTCGCGACTTACAATTGAGGATGATTGGTCATAAATTTTTTCATCCACATTGCTTAATAAATAAGGTTGATGGTAAATCGTCCTACCCAGCATTACACTGTCTACTTTCTGTAAATGATTTTGCACCTCTTCTAGATTTAGAATTCCACCATTTATACCTATGTTTAAATCTGGAAAATCTTTCTTAAGTCGATACACCCAATCGTAATTAAGCGGTGGAACCGTGCGATTTTGTTTTGGACTCAAGCCTTTTAACCAAGCCTTTCTCGCATGAATAATAAAAACACCACACCCTGCTTCTTTCACGGTAGTAATAAAATGAGTCAATTCTTCGTAACTTTCCATATTATCAACACCAATACGAGACTTTACTGTGATAGGGACATCACTTACTTGCTTCATCGCATCGACACACTGCGCCACTACTTGTGGCGCGTTCATCAAACAAGCGCCGAAACTTCCGGATTGCACTCTATCTGATGGACAGCCAGCATTAATATTGACTTCGTCGTAACCCCAGTCCTGGGCAATTTTAGCACACTGTGCCATCTCGCTTGGGTCACTACCGCCCAGCTGCAATACCAGCGGGTGCTCATCTTTATGGTAGTCTAGTAGGCGCTTTTTATCACCGTGTAAAATAGCCTTACTGGTAATCATCTCGGTATAGAGTTGCGTATGTTTAGAAATTAAGCGATAAAAATATCGACAATGTCTATCGGTCCAATCCATCATTGGCGCAACACTAAATTTATGCGGATAGTTCATCGACTAAAGTCTGTATAACAAAATCAACACTACTGGCCACCACAGTTTCTCGATTTCCTTTAAAATTTTGAGTGATGCTAAAGCATTTATCTTGTATGCAAAAACCAAAACAAACCATGCCTACAGGCTTGTTTTTTGTACCACCCGTTGGTCCGGCAATACCAGTAACAGACACACCGATATCACTGTTGGAATTTTTCATAACGCCTTTAACCATTTCCGTGGCAATTTGTTCGCTTACTGCACCAAAACTCTTCAGTGATGCTGTTTGCACATTGAGCATGTCTACTTTTGCCTGATTACTGTAAGTAATATAACCTCGATCAAAATAGACGGACGAACCAGAAATGCTAGTTAACAAAGCAGACAAGTTACCACCTGTACAAGACTCTGCTACCGAAATAGTAAATGATTTATTGATAAGTAACTGACTCAAATCTTGTATTGTCACTTTAACGCTGCCTGAACAATTTCAAAAATATCATTGGATAAATCTTCAGTAGATAAAATAGCTTCTAATTGTTGCTTTTGCAAATCTCGTAATTCAGGCGTGTATCGCCTCCAATGGTTATAAACACTCACCAATCGTGCACCAATTTGCGGGTTAGAAGTGTTGAGCTTAATAATCACCTCGGTGAGTAATTCATAACCTTGCTGATTGTGAAACTGAATAAAATTACTGGCAAAACTGCCAATAACACTACGCAATCGATTCGGTGTGTTAAATGAAAATAACGCATGCCGCATTAGTTGCTTAATCTCATCCACACCATTTCCAGGTGCTAATGCTTGAGCAGCAAACCACTTATCCATTACTTGAACATCATTTTGATAAAGTGCAAACATTTGTTGAATCACCTGATCCTGATACGAATTATCAACTGACAATAAAGCATTAAAAGCAGCCAGACGATCACTCATGCAACTGGCTGATTCAAACTGATGATAGGCCAGCTCAAATTCACCTGCTTTAACCAAATAAGACAAACAGATATTCTTTAATGATCGAGCACCTACCGCCTCTGGTGTGAGTTCAAACACATCAGCAGTATTCAACCTATTATAAATACCAAGTAAGACAGGCTTGAAACGCTGAACGATTTTATCAATAACCGCTTCTCGTTTTTGTCTGGCTTGAGTAATATTAATCTCATCCATTTGTAAATGAATCAATCGCTCTGATGGCAGTGTTAATAATTCACTTACCAAAGCATTATCAGTTTCTTTGGTAAGAATATTTTCAAAAGCACTAAACAACGCGCCCTTATCAATCTGCTCAGGATTAAGTATTAATGACAACCATAACGCTTGTGCATTATCCCAACGACTAAATGCATCAGTATCATGCTCACATAAAAAGATTTTTTGCTCAGTCTTAAGATTTGAAGTCAGTTTAATAGGGGCTGAAAAACCACGCAACCAAGAAGGAATAGGCTCATCTTGAATATCTTTAAATTCAAAAGTTTTTTGGTTTTGGTCTAACACCAAAATACCTTGTTTGATCTCTTCACCTTGTTGATTCATCAAACCATAACGGATCGGCAAATAGTAAGTATGCTCACCCTCTTGTTTAAAAGTCGCTTTGTAAGTTTTTTGCTGGGCATCGTACTCAGTGTTTACTTCAACTTCAGGCGTACCTGGCTGCGAATACCAAGTCATGAAAGGTTTAAAATCAAAATCATTGGCATCACTCATCGCTGACACAAAATCATCAATCGTTACTGCTTGCCCATCATGGCGCTTAAAATAAAGTTTCATGCCTTTTTGAAAGCCTTCTTCACCTAAAAAAGTATGAATCATGCGAATAACTTCTGCACCCTTCTCATACACGGTAAAGGTGTAGAAGTTATTCATTTCAATGTACGACTCTGGCCTTACTGGGTGCCTCATTGGCCCCGAATCTTCGGCAAATTGAAAAGTACGTAAGCCATTCACATCTTCAATACGCTTGATTGGTCGAGAATGTAAATCAGACGTAAACTCCTGATCTCTAAAAACCGTCAAACCTTCTTTCAAACTCAGTTGAAACCAATCTTGGCAAGTAACTCGATTACCCGTCCAGTTATGAAAATATTCATGTCCAATCACTGCTTCAATATTAATAAAATCCTTGTCCGTTGCAGTTTTAGGATTGGCAAGCACATAAGTTGAGTTAAAGATATTAAGGCCTTTATTTTCCATCGCCCCCATATTGAAATCATCAACCGCTACAATCATGTAAATATCAAGATCGTATTCAAGACCAAAACGTTGCTCATCCCAAGCAAACGAACGTTTAAGTGAGTCCATGGCAAACTGAGTTTTATCAATATTATGTGGTTCGACATAAATCTTGAGTGCAACTTCCTTACCACTGATGGTGCTGTAAGTATCTTCTAATACGGCAAAATCACCCGCTACTAAGGCAAATAAATAACAAGGTTTAAGGCTAGGATCGTGCCACGTTACCTCGCCTAATTTATTTGAAATCAAATTACCATTACTCAGTAATATTGGATAGTGTTTAGGGTCAGCCTTGATGTGTGTGGTAAATACACTTAATACATCCGGTCTGTCTAAATAATAAGTAATCTGCCTAAACCCATGCGCCTCACATTGGGTACAAAAATTACCACTTGATTGATACAAGCCATTAAGGCTGGTATTTTTTTCTGGATGAATGCGTGTGGTAATTTCTAAAACAAATTCATCTGAAAGATCGCTTAACTCCAAACCACCTTTAACCACCTTGTGATTAGGTTCAATGCCATCAATCGTAATAGACATCAATTCTAAACCAATACCGTTTAAAAACAAAGTATTTGATTTGCTAGTTAAAACTGGATTTTGATAATAATTTACCTTTGACGAAACAATTGTTTCATCTTTCAACAATTCAAAACTAAGTTCAGTCGTATGAATTAAATACTCACTTGGCTGGTAATCTTTACGATAAATAGGCTGTGGAACTATAGTACTAATAACAATACCCCTAGTATGATTCGATAAATAACAAACGGCATAAGCCCAATGGTGTCTAATAATTTAATAAAGAAAACAACGGTGAAATAGGCACTTAATGCCGATATGGAAAAGCCTAAAAATTAGCAACGGCCAATTAACCAAATAAGGCTGATGATACAAATCCAATAACATCAATATTGCTGACAATGCAATGACTGGAATGGACAACAAAAAGGCAAACTGAGTAGACATTTGCCGAGACAAGCCTATCAACAACCCTGCAGTGATGGTTATTCCCGATCTAGAGGTGCCTGGAATAAGCGCTAAAGCCTGCATAACACCAACAAATGCCACGTCTGTCCAATTGAGTAACTCTCTGGATTTGTGTTTTTAGCGTTTAGCCAACTGGCGAAACCTAATAAAACACCGAACAATAAAGTTGAATAAGCAATCACTTCAATTGATCGTAAATTAAATTCGATAAAATCCTTAAAAAAAAGGCCCGATAATCCCACTGGAATAGTACCTAGTAAAACACCCCAGGCAAGTCTAGATTGACCAATGTTTTGTACCTTAATCACTGAATAATAAAAATCAACACTTAATTGCTTAATGACTTCACGGTAATAATAAACAATGGCGCTTAGCGTCCCTAAGTGCACCACTACATCGAATGCTAATCCTTGATCAGGCCAATTGACTATTTTCGGCACTAAGATCAAATGTGCAGATGAGGAAATTGGCAAGAACTCACTTAGTCCTTGAATCAGTGCCAATATGATTGTTTGAAAAATATCCATCTAAAAATCTTTTCTATTAAATAAAGTTACAACTTATGCGTTAAATCTTGTTCTTTGAACCCGTTTAATTTTACTTGTCTATTTTTGCTCAATGCTAAGACTTTAAAGCTTTCTCCCATCGCACTTGGCAATACTAATTGTTTGATCTGCTGTGCCAGCCCAATGCGTTTGCTTTCATCGGTTTCAACGGATAAATATTCATCAATTCCTAATGAAATTAAAAACATCGCTTGAGTGGCGTAACCCGCAATTGTAAAGCCACTATTTTTTGCTTGATCTGCCACATCGGAAAAATTAACCGAAGTGGTGATGTCTTGTTGACCCACATGTACAAAAGGATCGTCACTGGCCTTGTGCTGATAATAGCATCTCAATGTGCCTTCGCCACGCTGAGGGTGAAAATACTCATCCCTTCCCATACCGTAATCAACCAATAAAACCAAACCTTGATTCATCGTCTCAAATAAAGAATTTACCCATGCCATGGCTCTAGCATTCACTTCAGTCACATAACCCGTAGCAGCGTCTTTAGGCAGTAACGCCTTTTGACTAACATAAGGACGCTGAAAAGGTTGCCATACTAATTGACCATCTTTACAACCAACGCCCAATTCAACAAAATGGTTTTTTTTCTTAATCAAACGCTTTGCTGGCATTGCATCAAGCACTTCATTGGCAATTACCACGCCTGAAAAATTCCGTGGCAAAGTATCTAGCCAAACCACCCTATCCATTAATTCAGGCAAGACTTTATTAATTATCTCCTTCTGTCTGTGCTTAAGTTCAGCGCTCACTTCTAAAATATAATATTTATTTGGTAACTTGTCCAATCGCCCTAGTTCAAATAAAATTTGGCTAGCCAGAACACCACTACCTGCACCAAATTCCAAAATATCATTTTTACTATTTAGTATCTGGGCACACTGTCGTGCCAAGCAATAACCAAATAAATCAGAAGTTTCGGGTGCGGTAACAAAATCCCCTTGTTCGCCAAATTTTTGCGCACCAGCGCTGTAATAACCTTTGGCTGGATAATACAAAGCCAAATCCATAAATTCATCAAAACCTATAGGCTCAGATTTTTGTATAATAGTATTTTTAATTATCTCTTCGAGGCTCATTGAGTCAGTATTTTATATGAAAACAGCATTAATCACCGGTGGTGCACAACGTATTGGTGCACAAATCACTCAAACATTGCATGAAAACAACTACAACGTTATTATTCATTACCGTCATTCCGAACAAGAGGCTTTAGCCTTAGCACAGCAACTCAACAACAAACGTAGCAATTCAGCAACCACACTGCAAGCAGAATTGTCGAACCTTGATGCTGTTAAAACACTTGCCAACGCCATAGACAGTTTAGATATTTTGGTTAACAATGCTTCAGTTTTTTACCCAACACCTATCAATGAAGCAAGTCAAAATTCATGGAATCAAATCATGGCAACTAATTTAATAGCTCCATTTTTCTTATCTCAAACGTTAGCACCAACCTTGTTAAAAAACAATGGCTGTATTATTAACATTGTTGATGTCCATGCTGAACGCCCGCTTAAAAATCATTCGATTTATAACATCTCTAAAGCCGGCCTTGCAATGATGACAAAAACCTTGGCTAAAGAATTAGCGCCCAATATTCGTGTTTGTGGCGTATCTCCTGGTTCTATTATTTGGCCAGAAAATGAAGCAAAACTTACCGAAGATCAAAAAAATAAAATGCTAAGTAAAATTGCATTAGAAAGGCAAGGTGATGCAGGTGACATTGCTAATACGGTTTTATTTTTAGCCAACTCGCCCTACATTACTGGGCAAATTATTAACGTTGACGGTGGTCGAACATTAAATCAGTAAACGCTCAACGAAATGTTTTTGTGCTATAATCACAAAACTGGATGTTTAAGTACATCAGCTAAAAGAATTTTTTAAATGTTTTTGTGTATAAAAGAAAAAAAACTCCACAAAAACTGTATTAATATTTTGGGCTTTTTTTTGCCACACATAGAGTAACACAATCATTTATTAGCCTCTTAGGTAATAAATTAAAAAAGGGTTAGAACCCTATAAGGAATAGGTTTTTTGAATCATTTATGAATCAGCTAAATCACATTTTAATCTCAATTCAGCACACGAGTGTTGAACCTCTACGTGCGGGAAAAAGTCCACTAACACTAGGACTTAACCATGAATCACATTCTTATCAATGCAACTCACAAAGAAGAGATCCGAGTTGCCATTGTCAAAAACAAAAAACTCACTGATCTCAATATAGAAACCAGCCTTAATCAAAAAAATAAAGGCAATATTTACAAAGGGAAAATCTCCCGCGTCGAGCAATCTTTAGAAGCTGCTTTTGTCGATTACGGCAAAGAAAGGCAAGGTTTTTTACCTTTTAAAGAAGTTGCTGAAAGCCTGTACAAAGACACTAAAGCCAAAGGCGATAAACTCACAATTTCTGATGTTCTCAAAGAAGGACAAGAAATCATTGTCCAAGTTGAAAAAGAAGAGCGTGGCAATAAAGGTGCAGCACTAAGTACCTATATTAACCTAGCTGGTGCTTACATGATACTAACACCAAACAATGCTAAAAGTCATGGTATATCTAGGCAAATCACGTCATCGGACAGGCAATCTTTAAAGGATGTTATTAAACAAATAACCATGCCGATAGACTCAGGCTTGATTATTCGTACTGCAGGTTCAGGAAAAAATTTAGAAGAACTGCAGTGGGAAGTGGATTACTTGTCAGAACTGTGGAGTTCGATTAATACAGCGTCAGAAAAACGCTCGGCACCTTTTTTAATTTATCAAGAAAGTGATATTATTATTCGTACACTGCGCGACTATTTAAGGGAGGATACAGACAGTGTTATTATTGATGATTTAGAGACCTTTCAAAACGCCAAAGAATTTGTTAGTTTCGTGTTACCTCATTATTTGGATCGCATTAAGTTTTTCGACGTTTCTCAGCATTCTTTATTCAATCACATGGGTGTTGAGGGTCAAGTCAGAAGTGTGTTTAATCGTGAAGTTTCNCTACGCACAGGTGCAACCATTGTTTTTGACACAACAGAAGCATTAACAGCCATTGATATTAACTCGGCCCGTGCTACTAAAGGTTCTGATATTGAAGAAACAGCCTATCACACTAATTTAGAAGCCGCCAAAGAAATCTCAATTCAATTACAACTTCGAGACATTGGCGGCTTGGTTGTCATTGATTTTATCGACATGTCATCTGAGGAACACAGAAGATCCATTGAAAAAGAAATGGAGAAAGCCACTAACTCTGATCGTGCGCGCATTCAAATTGGCAGTATCTCACAATTCGGATTGCTTGAAATGTCGCGACAACGCTTAATGAGTTCAGTAACTGAATCGGTTGAAAGAGCATGTCCTCAGTGCAGTGGTAGTGGCACAACACCAACCATTCCAACACTGTCATTAACCATCCTAAGACAACTAGAAGATGGTTGCAATGCATCCAAACAAACCACACGTCTAACCATCCAATCCAGTGTTGATGTTATAACTTACTTACTCAATGAGAAACGTCAAGACATCGCCAGATTAGAAAATAAACACGAAATAAAAATTACTCTATTGCCTAACCCTTATATGCAATTTCCTAATTTCACCATCAATAAACAAAAAGGTGATAAGAAATCTGAACATAAGAGTTATCAAGGTATATCAAAGCCACAATACAGCATCGCCGAAAATGGTCTAACTACTACATCTGAAGAACCGGCTATTAATGTGAATAGACCAGATTCTCGCATACCTAAAAAAGAGATTTCATTATTCGAAAAAATAAAATCTACATTGTTTTCTACAAAGAAAAAAGAATCAAGCAACCCACGAACCAATCAGAATAATCGCAATAGAAACCGTAACCGAAATCGCAATAGAAACCGTAACCGGAATCAAAACCAAAACCAAGGACAAAATAAGAACCAAGGCCAGAATAAAAATAAAAAGCCACAAGGTAATCCAAAGCCAAAAAAAGATCAAAAACCTCAAGTGGAGCCAAAAACAGATCAAAAACCTCAAGTGAAGCCAAAAAAAGATCAAAAACCTCAAGTGAAGCCAAAAACAGATCAAAAACCTCAAGTGAAGCCAAAAACAAATAGCAACGCTGATAAGAAAGATTAGACATGGAGCGTTACGGTGTTTTTGGCAATCCGATAGCACACAGTCTATCACCAGTTATTCACGCTCAGTTTGCTAAGCAAACCGGACTTGACATCAGTTACGATAAAATCCTAGCACCTGTCGATGGTTTTTCCTCAAGTGCGCACTCGTTTATTAATCAAGGCGCTAAAGGGTTTAATATTACTGTGCCTTTTAAAATAGAGGCATTCAATCTAGCCACTCAACTCTCGCTAAACGCTAAAACCGCAGGTGCAGTAAATACCATTAAAGTAGATGGTGATGAACTGTTAGGTGAAAACACCGATGGTATTGGCCTAGTCAATGATTTAGTTAACAACCTAGACATTAGCCTTAAAAATAAAGTCGTGTTAATTCTAGGTGCAGGTGGCGCCACGCGCGGTATCTTATTGCCACTCCTAAAGCAATCACCTGAGCGCCTAATGATTGCTAACCGAACTGCATCCAGAGCCATTCAGTTGGCTAAAGACTTTTCTGATTACGGTAAGACTTGCGGATTCTCCTTAGAAAAAGTTAAACACGATCCAGTAGACATTATCATTAATGCTACCAGCGCTTCTCTTGATGGTCAGATGCCTAATATTGCCAATGGCGTTGCCAATGGCGCAATTTGCTACGACTTAATGTATGGTGAGCAAACTCCATTCATGAACTGGGCAAAGGCTAATAACGCCAAAATGGTGATGGATGGCCTAGGAATGCTAGTTGAACAAGCAGCAGCCGCGTTTAAATTCTGGACTGAAAAACAACCCAATACTCAAGCAGTGATCAAACACTTAAGGAGCTAAACGGCTAATTAGCCAATTACCTTGCTCTTTTTGATAAACAAACCGATCGTGTAGGCGGTTTTCTCTACCCTGCCAAAACTCAATCGTTTGTGGTACAACACGATATCCACCCCAAAAATCAGGGAGTGGTATTTCACCCTTGTTAAACTTGACCTTCATTGATTCGAATTGAGACAACAGTGCTTGTCTAGAAGATAAATGAGAAGATTGTTCAGATGCCCAAGCACCCAATTGAGACTCTTTAGGTCTTGAAGTAAAGTATTTAACAGACTCTAAAGTTGAAACCTTCTCCACTTTACCGGATATTTTTACTTGTCGTTCTAACGCTAACCAAGGAAACAGTAATGCCACTTGAGGATTTTCATTAATTTGCTTTGCTTTTTTAGAATTATAATTGGTAAAAAATACAAACCCAGTTTCATCAAAATACTTAAGTAAAACCGTCCTAATTCCCAATTCAAGTTCACCTGCCGTTGCTAAACTCATAGCACTAGGCTCTATAACGCCTGCGTCCTGTGCTTGTCCAAACCAAACATCAAACTGATTAAATGGATTAGAATCAAGATCAGACCTATTGAGTCCACCTTGGGTAAATTCATGCCTAAGACTGGTTAAATCAACGCTCATTTTTAAAATGGTAAAAAACGATTTTTCTTAGCCTCGGTTAAATGATGGGTAATTAAATACTTAACTGGAGGAAAATTTTCAGCAAATTTTAACGCTAACTTTCTAATTTGTTTAATATATGGTGCATCATTGGTAAACAATGCCACAATGCCATTAGTACCAAAAAACATAATTCTAGTTAAGTTAATGTGTTTCTTTTCAAATAATTTTAATAACGACTTCGAGCCAATATCTTGCCCGTGGTGATGTGCTTCCTTAATCAAAGTTGCTAAAATGTCTTGCCCTCTTAAACCTAAATTAAACCCGTGTGCGGTTACTGGATGCATGCCTACTGCCGCATCACCAATAAGCGCAAAACGATTGGCAATAAAAGTTTGTGCATGCACAGCAACCAATGGATAAGAATGCCTTTGTCCTCTTTGAGTCATCTTCCCTAACTCACTTTTAAAGGATTGTGTAATTTTGGCATTAAACTCTACTTCAGGCATATCTAACATAGCCTGGGCCTTATCGGTTGTCACTGTCAAAACAATGGATGATGCATTACCAACCATAGGTAACAATGCTAGTGTTTGACCATAATCAAAACACTCCAGTGCGATATTATGGTGCGAATATTCGTGCTCCATCTTGGTAACAATCATCACTTTAGAAAAATCCTTCATTAATGACGGTATACCCACTTTTCTGCGAATACTGGAAAAACGACTGTCTGCTGCAATCACTAATTTAGTCTCAATTTTTTGATTATCTGAAAGTAAGACTTGGGAACTCCTTTCGGAAGGATTAACGTCCTCAACCATAACATCAGTCATTAAAGTAATATTTTTAGCTTGACTCACTCGCTCATAAAGTGCTTTTCGAATCTGATAATTAGGCACTAAATACCCCAATGCTTCGATTGAAGAGTCATCACTTTTAAAATTAAGCAACGATGGTGAATCGCCATCGAATACTTTGGCTTCTTTTAAGGGAGAAACTTCAGCTTGATTAATTAAACCCCAAACATTCAATTTTTTCAAAATTTTAACCGATAGATGCGTTAATGCAATTTCCCTTCCATCCCCTTGAGGATTGGAAATTGAATCAATACTGGACTTCTCTATCACTAACACTTTGACGTCTAAATCAATCATTGAAGATGCAAAACTCAATCCTGCTGGTCCCGCACCAATAATTACAATATCGTATTTCATTTTGAAAAAATTTGAGATAATAACCCTATTATAACTATCAAGGCTTTAGATGATTTACGTTGTTGTTCAATTTGCTTGCATTATTTATTTAATCATGAATACACAACTTAATGGATTTAGTCCGTTGATCTATTTATTAATAACGCTTTCTGTCATTATCGGTAGCGTGGCGGTTGTTAATATGCAACTCAGTAACTTAAACATTGTGCCTACATTAAAAGATAAACACCAACTGATTACCAATGGTATTTATGCTCATATCAGGCACCCAATGTACAGCAGCGTTTTGCTATTTTGTTTGGCTTTAACACTAACCAACGCACACTTAACAGCGCAACTTACTATGTTGATTCTACTCATAGATTTGATTCTAAAATCCAACTTGGAGGAGAAGCTACTAACCAAACGTTTTGACAAATATCAAAACTACAAAAAAAATACAGCGAGGTTCTTACCGTTTTTGTAATTTCTCTAATGCTTCTTTAGCTTTTTTATCACCATTTCTAGCTAATTTTTTTAGCCAATGTTTTGCTTTCTTGATTGATTGTTTAGTACCAATGCCATTTTTATACATCACCGCTATTTTAAACTGAGACGCTTTGTCTCCCTTTCTTGCCTTCTCGATGTGAATTTTATAATTTTGTTCATCAATAACGCTTTGTGGTGGTAAGTTTTTAGCCTCTCTAAACCTTTGGTAATAGTCTTGAGCCTTTTTATAATCTTTTTCCACCCCAAGACCAATGTTGTAGATTAATCCAAGAGCGCCTAATGCATCAATGTGGTCACTCTCTGAAGCCTTTTCATACCAAAAAAGTGCCTCTTTATGGTTTTGAACAACACCGTTTCCTTTTTTATAAAGTTCGCCTAAACGATATTGAGCACCTGCATGATTTTGCCTTGCAGCTTTCTCATACCAAGTATGAGCACCGCTGTAGTCTTTATTTTTTTCATGAAGCGTTGCCAAATAATACTGACTGTCTTTATTGCCGAATTTGGCAGATTTAGCATACCATTTATTAGCAAGCGTTAAATCCTTTTCAACGCCTCTACCTTTTTCATACATTTGAGCCAAATTATTTTGCGCGTCGGCATGGGATTGTAGGGCAGATTTTTCGATCCATTTGTGTGCTTTTTTAAAATCTTGCTCAACACCAATACCCAAATAATACATGGCACCTAAATAATATTGAGCCTTTGCATGGTCTTTGTTGGCCACCTCTTCCAACAATAAAACACCTTTTTGATCGTCCTGATGCGTTCCTTTTCCTTCAATATGCATAACACCTAGAGCAGTTTTGGCATCCAAATCTCCTGTCTTAGACGCATGCTCAAAAATATTAAAAGCTTTTTCATAATCTATAGCGCTCTCGGCACTGCCATAATAATAGACCTTGCCCCTTTCATACAAACTACTACCAGCAATTACTAGAAGAAGAAGTAATAAATAACAACAATAAAAATAATAACAATAATCTCATGGCGTAAATTGTATACGAGAAGTCAGGACGATTGAAAGTTTTGATGCTTATGCATGATGTATAAAATATAATGCTATATTTTCAGAGCGCATATATTCCTTTTACATTTATCAAATGTGTATAGTTGTGGTAGCCTGATAAACCTAAACAATATCAAACTTCCTATTAAGTTAAAATGCTAAATGATCATTCTAAATAGTCTTGACTAAGTCGAATGTAAGTCAGTAAAAACCCTCAGAATTAACAAAAAAAATCAACAAGATAACATGAATAGAAAAGAAGAGATAGCACTAGATTTTATTAACCAACACAAAGATAATAGTCTAGGGAGTTGGATCGTAATCAGTGATCATGATTACGAAGTTATTGGCGTAGATAGGAGTGCAGATAAAAAACAAATCAAACAGGCTTACAAACGTTTAGCCATGCAATGGCATCCAGATCGCAATACAGATAATAAAGAGGTGGCCGAAAAGAAGTTTAGAGAAATTCTAAAATCCTACAACACCTTAACTGATGATGCAAATGGCTTAGAAGAAGTATATAACAAATTAGTTCGCTGGGAATATGGCGAGCTTGAAGATAATGGCTTTGGTGGATATAATATTTATATTGATGCTGACATGAGCAAAACTGGAATTCTAACGACGTTTGAAATTGAAAAGCCAAACATGGCAAAAGACGGGTTTACATAATAAAACATTACCCGTTTTTCAAGCTCTACTTGTTGCTCGGTAAGTAGCACATAAGTTTTTTCAACTTGTGCCATAACTTCGGTCCATACAACATCATCAAACTTTTGACTGGCTTCTTCCATAATTAACAAATTCTAGGTAGCTGATCTCCTATTAATTTATCGATAATCTTAGTGCCACCGAACAAAGTAGTTAATGCCACAATACCTTCTGGCCCGTCCGTCACTTCGCCAATAATACAAGCATTTTCACCTTCTTTAGTCTGTTTCATGGTTTTAAGTACCAAATCCGCATCTTCTGCGGCTACCACACAAACTAATGTACCTTCATTAGCCAAGTAAAGCGGGTCCAATCCAAGTATTTCACAAACACCGCGAGTTGGCACCCTAACAGGTACAGAATTTTCTTAATTTGTATGCAAACTTTAGAATCTTGGGCAATTTCATTAAGCACCGTTGCAACACCGCCGCGAGTTGCATCGCGCAATGAATGGATATTATCTGAAACACTGAGCATTTTTTGCACTAAATAATTCAGTACTTGGCAATCACTATCAATATCTGCTGAGATGGCTAATTCTGCTCGTGATTGCATAATGGTTGCACCATGATCGCCTATATAGCCATTAACAATAATTTTGTCACCCACACAAGCGCTGCTCGAATGAATCTCTACCCCTTCCGCTATGACACCCACACCAGCTGTATTAATGAATATTTGATCAGCACTACCCCTTTCCACCACTTTTGTATCACCACACACGACTTTAACGCCAGCCTCTTCAGCAGTCTTTTGCATAGATTTTATAATTTCATCCAAGGTCGAAATAGGAAGACCCTCTTCTAAAATCAGTCCACAGGTTAGATACAGAGGTTTAGCGCCACTCATTGCTAAATCATTAACCGTGCCAGTAATGGCTAATTTGCCAATATTGCCACCTTTAAAAAAATAGAGGACTAACGACATAACTATCTGTTGTTAATGCAAGCTGACCTGATGGCATATCAAACCGAGCCTGATCTTCCATTGTTGCGAGGTAATCATTATTAAAGGTGTCGACAAAAATATCTTTTATTAAATCACTGCTAGCCTTGCCACCACTACCATGTGCCATAGTTATTTTCTTATCTTTATATTTTTTATTCATTATTTTTTAGTAATTAAATCAATATTTTGGCCATAAGAATACTGTGCAGAACACGCACCCTCTGTTGAAACCATTAATGCACCCAAAGGTTTTTCTGGTGTACACTCTTTACCAAAAACTTTACACTGCCACGGTTTTAATACACCTTTTAACACTTCACCACATTGGCAGACATCCGGATCAGTAACGGTTACTTCCTTTAGATCAAATTCTACTTCTGCATCAAATGCCCTATATTTATCATTGACCTTAACCCCAGAATGGTTAATCGATCCGAGACCACGCCATTCAAAAAATTCTCGTAATTCGAATACTTCTTGGATCGGGCTTAAAGCACTTGCATTGCCTTCGTCATGGACTAGCCTACTATATTGGTTTTCAATTTTTGCCTCTCCGTTCTTCAATTGTTTTAATATCATCCAAACAGATTGTAGAATATCCAATGGCTCAAAACCAGCGGCCACTAGTGGCTTATGATAATCGTCAGCGATAAAATCATACGGCTTAGTGCCAATAATCAAACTAACATGGCCAGGACCTAGAAAGCCATCAATACGCATGCCAGGTGAATCTAAAACTGCTTTTATCGTTGGAATAATGGTGATATGATTACAAAATAGATAAAAATTATCAACACCCTGTTTCTGGGCTTGCATTACAGATAGCGCTGTTGAAGGCATTGTTGTCTCAAACCCTAATCCAAAGAATACCACCCTCTTATCAGGATTCTTTTGTGCAATAGCTAGTGCATCCAAGGGTGAATAAACCATACGAATATCACTACCATCTGCCTTTAAATCTAGCAAACTTCTATCACTTCCTGGCACACGCATCGCATCCCCCAAACGTGGTAAAAATCACATCCTTGTGCTCGGCAATACGAATACAATTATCAACTACAGAACGTGGTAGAACACACACAGGGCAACCCGGGCCATGAACAAACTCTAATTTTTTAGGTAATAATTGATTCAATCCATAGCGAAAAATAGAATGGGTATGACCGCCACAAACTTCCATAATTTGAATTGGCCTATCTTCTTTAAGCTCAATCTCTGAACATAACTTATCTATCTCTTTGAGGTATTTTCTTAGCCTGCTCGGGATCTCTAAACTCATCGACATATTTCATTATCTACTCCCCTGATCAAGGTCTTCCATGGTTGCGGATAATTCACCTATTTCATCTAAAATTTTCAAT
>AJXC01001783.1_pt1 | contig 27604 bp, 33 predicted proteins | sample 404948 | NCBI WGS metagenome assembly AJXC01 (sample SAMN02954314, study PRJNA77837) | marine metagenome | biome: aquatic; feature: Guaymas Basin Hydrothermal Plumes; material: sea water; isolation source: Guaymas Basin Hydrothermal Plumes and Background water depths 1600, 1775... ... | reverse complement strand
GCGGGTAATGTCTTGTGCGGCTAGTTGGCGCTCAACTACCATTTGTGTAGCAATGCCAGCATGGTCTGTACCCGGCTGCCAAAGTGTTTGCTCACCCTTGCCGCGATGATAACGCGTGAGTACATCCATAATCGTGTGTTGGAATGCATGGCCCATGTGCAAGCTTCCCGTTACATTCGGTGGCGGCAGCATGATGCAATAAGCATTTTCGCTAGTGGAATTTGAATCGGAAGAAAATAGATTTTTGTCTTCCCAAAGTGAGCGGTATTTCGCTTCAATTTGTTCTGGATTGTAAGTCTTTTCCATTAACGTATAAAGATGGATAAAACTGTGCAATTATACCAATGAAATTACCTAGCAAGTATAGAAATAAAATGCTTTAGCTATCAGGTTTCGGCGTATTTTCAAAGTGGAAGAAATCATGATTTAGATATTGCGCCACATCTTCTTCATCATTTGGCATCCAAAAAATACCCAAGGCGCCAATACAGGTGGATATTTGCCATCTGATGTCATCCAATGATTTCATGGAAGTGCCATCACTAATAGGCACCAAACTATTGTCATGGCATTTTTGACACTCTTCTGTATATAAAACCTCCCCATCAATCAAGACTCTTTGGTCAATATCAGAGGCGTAAGTGCTTTGTGCAATTAGAAAAGATAGGTAAATGAATAACTTTAACAATGCACTTAGTTTATAACAGTTTTAAGATAGAATGCTCATAACTCACTTTAGTGTTGATATAAATGGCAAACGAGAACCTTTGGGTTGTTTATCTATTACGTTGTAATGACAACAGTCTATATTGCGGTATTACTAATCATTTAGAAAAGCGTATCAAACAACACAATGGTGAATTAGTAGGCGGTGCTAAATACACCCGAGCTAATGGCCCTTGTGAATTGGCATACCAAGAAAAGGCCAAAGATAGGAGTGCGGCCTCTAAGCGAGAATACGAGATTAAATCTATGACTCGAGAAAATAAACTTTTACTGATTAAAACACCATGAGCGATTATCAAAGAATATCTTGTGAGACCCATAGTATTTATGAGTTAGCGATTATGCGCGGTCAATCAATGCAAGTCAATATTGATGGTAGAACTCAAACCATACAGCCTAAAGACATTATTACCAAAATAAGTGTAGAGTATTTAATCTTTATGGATGAGAATAATGTTCAGCAAGAATTGCGTGCTGACAAAATTATTCTGCAAGATATTCTTTAAAGTTTTTGAAATAAAAAATAATTGAAATCTTGCGTGCTGCCATTAGGGTGGGGATGTGTTTCAGATGTGGTTTTAATCAGATTAAAACTTTCCCCAAGTAGTTGGCTGATTTTATCTTTATCGTATTGCACAATATCTAGCTCTGAGCATTGTTTAGGGCCGGTTGGCGCAAAAGTTGCTAGTAAAAAATAGCCTTGAGGTTTGAGATATTGATTGAGCTTATTAAGGTAAGTTTGTTGATCTTTTTCGTCGGTTAAAAAATGAAAAACCGCACGATCATGCCATAAGTCAAATCGGACATCAGATTGAAAATTTAGGATATTTTCATTATAAAAATTAACTTTTCCAGCGTGGTTTTTTAAACGATCTTGAGTAGCCTGAATAGCAGTAGGAGATAGCTCTAATAGTGATAAATGGGTGCAACCTTTATCTAGCAAATTATCAGCCAGTATCGACACACCAGAGCCAATGTCAATAATAGAATCATCGTGTTTAGTGTACTTTAAAATCCAATCAAGCGAGAGGGTGGCATGATCTTGATGCCAGCTGACTTGAGTGTGATTTTTACTTTGGTAAACTTTATCCCAGTGGCTGAGTGTGTCTGTCATTCGTTTGGTGTTTATAATAATAAGTATTTGGATTATAGCGAGTTATTATGAGAATTTTGCACACAATGTTACGAGTCGGGGATTTGGACAAATCCATTGCGTTTTATACCGAAGTTTTAGGGATGAGTCTGTTACGTCAAAAAGAATACCCCAAGGGAGAATTCACCTTAGCGTTTTTGGGTTATGGCCCAGAATCAGAAAATCCAGCGCTTGAGCTGACCTATAACTGGGGTAAGGATAGTTATGAAGTAGGCACAGGTTTTGGCCATATTGCTATTAATGTCGAAGATGTATACAAAGCCGTTGAGATGGCGAAATCAAAAGGTGCACAGGTCATACGCGAAGCAGGGCCAATGAGTGCTGGTACAACCATTGTCGGTTTTTAAAAGACCCTGATGGATATGAGATAGAGTTACTATCTAAGAAATTCTAATCGTAGTTCTTACGACCGGATAGGGCATGAGCAATAGTGTTAATATCGGCATATTCAAGTTCACCACCAATCGGAATGCCATGAGCAATTCGGGTGATTTGAACATCAAATTGCTTTGCCATATTACTGATGTAATGAGCAGTAACCTCGCCTTCAACCGTAGCGTTAGTGGCCAAGATAATTTCTTCCACTTTTAAATTGCGCAGTTTTTGCTCTAGTTCATCTAAACCAAGCTCAGCAGCACCGATGCCATCAATAGGAGAGAGGTAACCACTAAGAACAAAATACTTACCCTTGTAAACACCACTTTGTTCAATGGCATGAATATCAGTTGGGGTTTCAACAATACAAAGTTGTGATGAGTCACGCACATCATTAGCACAAATATTGCAAATATTTTTTTCACTAAGTGTGCGGCATGATGAGCAGTGCTTAACATGCTCCATAGCATCAACCAAAGCCTTAGCCAGTTCGAATCCACCTTCTCGATCACGTTCTAATAGATGGTAAACAAAGCGTTGTGCAGTTTTGCTACCAACACCCGGTAGCGCACAAAAGGTTTTGTTTAGTTTTTCAATCATTAGAAGGGTAAGTTCATTCCACCAGGCAACTTCATTCCACCAGTCGCACTTTGCATTTTGGTAGCTGATGCGTCAGCGATTTGTTTAGTAGCGTCGTTAATAGCGGTAAGAATTAAATCTTCCAGCATGTCTTTATCATCCATGACACCTTCATCGATTTGAAGGTTGGTGGCTTCATGCTCACCATTAATAGTTACTTGCACTGCACCACCGGCGGCTTTGCCAGTCGCTGTTAGGTTTTTGATTTCTGCTTGAGCTTTTTGCATGTCTTCTTGCATTTTTTGAGCTTTTTGCATCATGCTAGCCATTCCGCCTTTAAACATAGATTCTCCTAATTTGTGGTAATTTCATGGATTGATTTTAAATCAACCTCTGCGTTAAATATCTTTTGTAATTCTTGTACACCCTTATTACTTAAGAAGTCTTTTTGGTTTTTTGCTATTTTTTCATCTTTGGTTTGTATTTCTTTCTGAGCGAGTGTTTGCACTTTTGGTTTACCAAAAATAATATTAAGTGATATTTTACTAAAATGATCTTGCAGTGTGTTTTGTATGTTGAGTTGCATTTGGTCAGTCATCAGACTTTTAAACTGCTCATCTAAAGTGAGTGTTAATACCTCATTAAACACACTGTCGAACACAGTATTTTTAATCAACATCTCTACCGCACCAGTAAATTTGAGCGATTTGCTTAAATCTTCCCAATCTTGTTGAGAGTTGATATTAAAGGCAATTTTTACTTTATTGGTTTTTTTCTTTGGCTTGGGTACTGATTCAGATTTTTGTTTTTTTTTAGCCTCTGGTTTGGGCTTAGCCTTAGGTGCTATTTTTAGTGTTTTTTTTTCAGTTACTGTCTCAATGTTAGAGTGAAATGCCAGCATTCTAAGTAGTGTCATCTCAAAGCCAATTTGTTCGCTCGGGGCGAGTGGTAATTCTTTAGAGCCGTTAATTCCCATGTGATAAAACAACTGCAAATCTTGGTTAGAAATTTGAGCAGACAAAGCTTTAATTTCATCAGAAATTTGAGTGTTGTCAATAATCTGAGCAATCGATATTTGATGAAAAAGACTGGTTAAATCTTTGAGTGCATGAGCTAAATTCTCACCTTTGTGAGACAATTCCTTAACAAAGTTAATCACCGCTTCAGCGTCTTGATTAAATAAGTGAGTTGCCAAGGAAATAATATCATCATGGTGAACCAAGCCTAACATGGCCTTAATGTCTTTAACCATAACACTACCATTTCCATAAGCGATAGACTGGTCAAGTAGACTGAGCGCGTCACGCATAGAGCCATTACCAAAATCAGCAATTTGACTAAGGGCCAGTTCTTCAAATTCCAAGCCCTCAGCTTTCATAATAAACTTCAACTGGCCAAGGATTTCTTCGTGAGTAAGTTGATTAAGAGTGAACTGTAGGCAACGAGACAGTACAGTAATGGGTAATTTTTGAGGATCGGTTGTTGCCAGTAAAAACTTTACATGCTCTGGTGGCTCTTCTAGAGTTTTAAGTAGCGCATTAAAACTATCTTTTGTGAGTTGATGAACCTCGTCAATAATAAAAACTTTATAGCGATCTTTAGTTGGCACGTACTGCGCATTTTCTATAATGCCACGTATATCATCAATACCTCTATTAGAGGCAGCGTCAATTTCGATAATATCAACCGATTGGCCTTTATCGATCTCAACACAAGTAGCGCACTTGCCACAAGGAGTAGAGCTAACACCCACTTCACAATTAATGGATTTAGCAAAGATACGGGCAATGGTGGTTTTGCCTACGCCGCGCGTACCGGTAAACAAAAAACCATGGTGAAGATTGTTAGCATCAAGCGCATTAATCAAGGTTTTAACCGTGTGTGTTTGACCAACCATTTCACTGAAAGTGTGAGGGCGATATTTACGGGCTAAAACTTGATAATGTTGGCTCATTAAAATAGTTTACTTTAAATAAAAGTGGCAGCACCAAGAATAACATCCAACACATGAAAAAACTATTACCGTTGCTTCCTTCCGGACCTGGCGGAGTTCATAGCCATTCATTGTTAGAGCACCCTTAGCACTACCAAAAATCATTTTACGCGAATTATTTTTGAAAAATATCGGAAATAATCAAAATCACTTAAAACCTTAATTTAGAAAGGTTTTACACTCTTAAAAAACACTAAAAACCTTGTTTTAATGCTGAAAAGCACTATTTTTGTTCAAAAACATAGGTTGAGCAGATGTGTAATAGGCAAGGCTTATTACATTGGTAAAAATTTCGGAAATTTTGTAAACGACGGTTTTTTTAAGAATTGTTGGCTAATTCTAAACGTTCCGGTGTGCCGACATCTTGCCAATAGCCGTCATAATGCTCGCCACTGAGTTTTCCGTTGGCGATGGCTTCTTTGAGAATAGGATAGAGCGGTAATTTTTGCTCAAACTCTAAATGCGATTTAAATAAATCTGGATGGTAAATGCCAATGCCTGAAAAAGTGCAAGACTGCCCATGAACATTGGTAACTTGATGGTTATTCACCAATGAGAAATCACCATTTGGATTGTGAGGTGGATTATCAATCAGTACCAAATGTGCAAGTGAGCCAACNGGTAGCGTGAGTTTGGATAAGTCGTAATCACAAAGTACGTCAGAATTAATCACCACAAAAGGTTTATCGCCTAAGAGTGGTAAAGCTTTGATAATACCGCCAGCCGTTTCTAGTGCACCTTCAGGCTCGTTGCTGTAGTTAATAGTTACCCCAAGTTTTGAACCGTCACCTAAGTGAGATTTAATTTGTTCGCCTAGATAAGAGGTGTTGATGACGATATTGGTAATATTGGCTTTTTTAAATGCATTGATTGAGTGTTTGATTAATACTTTGTTTTTAACTTTAATGAGTGGCTTGGGCGTGTCTTTTGTGAGTGGCATCATGCGCTCGCCTCTGCCTGCTGCCAGTATCATGCCAAACATAGAATGTCCTTTAAGTTTGATATTTCTGGGTATTTATCAGCCATATTGAGTACATACTTGACCACCAAAGGGATGTTTTCTAAATATTGGTGTTTGCCATCACGAATGGATAATCGTTTAAAAATCCCTAATATTTTAAGGTGACGCTGGACGCCCATGAAATCAAACTGTTTTTTAAATTCAGCAAAATCAATATCGAGATTGGTTTTTTTGTAAAAAATACGCAAGTAAGGTTTGCACTTCAGTTGGTTTTAATTCAAAGTAAGCATCTTTAAGTAATGACACAAGATCGTAAGTGTTTGCGCCAATAACCGCATCTTGGAAATCAATTACACCAAGGTCATTATCATTAAGTATCATCAGGTTGCGTGAATGATAGTCGAGATGAACAAATACTTGATTTTGATTTAGTGCATTGTCAGTCAACAAAGTAAAAATTGTTTGTAGTTGAATATTTTGTTCATTGGTAAGTGTTGGCAAGTACCAGTCGATCAGTAGTTGCATTTCAGCAGTGAGCAGGGCGTGATTGTATGGTGAAATATCAGCCGACTTGGTGTTTAATGATTGAATGTTAATTAGAACATCAATGGCATTTTTATAATGCTGAATATCAAAACTTTTTTGCTGCTTATCTAGAAAAGTTTGATTACCCAAGTCTTCTAACAATAAAAAACCTTGCTCTAGATTCGCTTCAATGATCTTTGGAGCATGTACACCACCAGCGACCAAGTGTTTAGCAATGCGAATAAAGGGTTCACATTTTTCTTTTGAAGGGGGTGCATCCATGGCGATAAAGCTGGAATTATCACGCTCTATTCTAAAGTAGCGACGAAAGCTAGCATCGTCACTAGCGAGAGTAATGACAAAATTTTCATCATCAAAGAATCGTTCTAGATAGTCAGTAAGTGAATCTAGGCGTTGATCAATCATTTTTTTAGTCGTTGATAATACTCAAAAACACATCCCCAAATTGCACCAACCTTTCCCTGATTGATGGGCTTATTGTCGAGTTTGGTAATGGGCATAATTTCACGTGTTGAGCTGGAAATCCATAACTCATCTGAAGTAAAAATATTGTCTAATGAAAAAGAACTTTCTTGGATTTGTATGCTGCAAGCGCTAGCGCTTTCTAATACTAAGTCACGAGTAATGCCTGATAGGATGTTTGCCCCAGTAGGGTGAGTGTACAGAATGTTGTTTTTTAGTATAAACACATTAGAGGTTGCACCTTCGGTGATTTGGTTGTCACGGTAAAGGATAACTTCTTCAACGTTATGTTTTTTTGCATCTTGAGCATAAAGAACATTAGCCAGAAGTGAAGTGGCTTTAATATCACATCTACTCCAGCGAATGTCTTGAGCACTAATAGCGCTAAAACCTTTTGACAGTTCTTGTTTTGTTTTAGAAGTAAGTGGGTTAGATTCCACATAGATTGTTGGTGTGAGTGCATCAAAATTATGCTTTCTCTTAGTGTCCGTGCCACGAGTAATTTGCAGATAGAGTGATTGATTTGTATTGGATGAATGGTTGACCAGTTTGTTAAGAATATTAATCCATTTATTGTGTGAATACGGATTGGTGATTTGAATTGAGTCAAGACTTTTTTGTAGGCGATCTAAATGTTCAGTTGGACGGAATATTTTTCCATTGTAAGCCGGTATAACTTCGTACACGCCATCACCAAATAAAAAACCTCTATCCATAACTGAAATAGAGGCTTTGTCTTTTGCGATAAAATCGCCGTTGAGGTAGACCATTAAAGCCCTAGTAGGGATAATATCCAGTTCCAAATTTGACTAAAGAATCCAGCTTCTGGCGCATCTTCAAGTGCAATGAGGGGAAGTTTTGCAAGATTTTTACCTTCAAATTTAATCACTAAATGACCAATGTTGTCACCTTTTTTAAGTGGTGCGGATAGCCCGGCATTTAGCTCAATTGCCTTTTGAGACAGTCTGTATTGACCACGTGCTAGCGTAATTGCTTGTGAGTTTTGAAGACCGACTTTGATTTCATTTTGAGTAGAGTTTGATATTGGAACACTCTTGGTGATATTACCAATATTTTTGGTTTCAAAGAATCGAAAACCATAATCAAGGATTTTTTGCGTTTGTGCCGTACGTGCTGCAACACTACTTGATCCTAATACCACAGAGATTAAGCGCATACCCATACGGTTGGCACTAGCTACTAAGTTATAACCTGCTTTTTTAGTAAAGCCAGTTTTAAGACCATCAACTGTGTTGTCGCTCCATAAGAGTTTATTACGATTGCGTTGCTTAATGTCGTGATAAGTAAATTCTTTTTCGCTGTACCAAAGATAGAACTCAGGGAAATCTTTAATGGTGGCAGAAGCTAATTTTGCCATGTCAGATGCTGTGGTGTGCTGGTCTTTATAGTCGAGACCAGAGGCGTTTTCAAAGCGTGTGTTGCGCATACCCAGTTTTTGTGCGTATTCGTTCATATAGGCGGTAAAAGTACCCTCTGTACCAGCAATATGTTCAGCTAAAGCGACTGCGGCATCGTTACCTGATTGGATAATCATGCCTTTTAGTAAGATTTTTAGCTTGATGGTTTTGCCTACCTCAACAAAGCTTTTTGAGCCCATGGTTTTCCAAGCTTTTTCACTAATACGTACGTCATCTTCTAAGTTGGCTCTACCATCTTTAATTAGTTGAAAAATTACGTAGGCTGTCATTAATTTGGTTAGGCTAGCGGGTGCGCGTTTTGCATGGGGTTTGTTTGAAGCAACAACAACGCCCGAAGAGTGGTCAAGCACAATGTATGAAGCGGCACTAATTGATGGCGCTTTGGGTGTGATGAAAATAGCCGCTTGAACATTGAGCGCAGCGGTGGTTGAAGCGAGTATAAATAGTGCTGATATTTTTTTTATAAGTGATTGATATTTCATATTTTTAGTATTTGTTTTGGTTGAATTGTTGCTTTATTTTCTTTGATAATTTGTAGGCAGCCATTGCGTATCTGTTATCGTGATTATAACGAGTTAGTACATAGAAATTCCAAAAAGTGAGCCAGGTTTCGTCAATTTTTTGTTGCGGCAAGCGAATGAAGGCGAGTTTGGTTTTATTAGGAATGTCTGGGTCGATACTTAAACCTTTGTTGCGCCAATATTGAGTATTTTTTTTGGGCTTGTTGGTAGAGCGTTTGGCGTATTTTAAATGCGCACTTGATAGGGAAATAGGGCGTGCAATTTCTCCAAAGTCGTGCCATTGGTGTTTGTCAAAATAATTGGCAATTGACCCAATGGCGTCAATTGGATCTGAAAATAAATCAATTTTTCCGTCTTGATTAAAATCAACTGCGTAATGACGGTACGAGCTAGCAATAAATTGTGGATAGCCCATAGCCCCTGCATAAGAGCCTTTAATGGAAAGTGGTGGTAGAGTGTTCTCTCGTGTCATCAATAAAAAAGACTGTAATTCTTTTTTGTAAAAGTTTCTACGCCGATAATTACCAAATGAGCGTTCAACCAATGTTTTAAAAGTAGGGTGTGTGCCTTTTTTATTGCCATAGCTGGTTTCAATTCCTAGAATGGCGACAATTATTTCAGCCGGTACGTTGTATTTCTTTTGTGCACGATTTATTGTTGTTAAGTTGCTTTGCCAGAATTTAACCCCGTTGTTAATGCGCTCATCGGTAAGGAATAGGGATTTGTATTTATTCCATGTCATGGTTGGTCTCGGAGCTTTTGGTTTGGATTTCTTACCTTTTTTTGGTTTTTCTGCAACCTTTAGTTTGATTTGAGAAAAGATGAGTGACAATTCATCTTTATTAAAATTATGTTCTTTTACGATTTTATCGATGAATTTTTGTACCGATTGAAACTGAGTGGCAGGTAGGGTTTTGGCATTCATTACGCCTGAAAACAGAAAACAAGTAAGTAATAGAGTACGAAGCATAATTAGAGTTTAGATAGATACCTTGGTGTTTTATGTTTACGAATGGACATAATTATACCAAAACTAGACATGAGTGTAATCAGCGATGAGCCACCATAACTTACCAAAGGGAGAGGTACGCCAACTACAGGTAATAGGCCTGATACCATACCGATATTAACAAAAACATAAGTAAAGAAAACCATTATTAGGCTAGCACCAAGAAGTTTTGAGAAGTTGTCTTCTGACTGAAACGAAATAACAAAGCCACGATAAATAATTAACCCATAGATTGTTAATAAAAATACAATGCCTAAAAATCCCAATTCTTCGGCAATAACCGAGAAGATAAAATCAGTTGTGTGTTCGGGCAAGAAGTTAAGTTGAGACTGCGATCCTTGTTCTAGGCCTTTTCCAAATAGACCGCCAGAACCAATGGCGATTTTGGATTGTAGAATGTGGTAGCCTGAACCTAGCGGGTCTGAACTTGGGTCAATCAGTGTTAGTATGCGTTTCTTTTGATAAGCAATGAGTAGATAATTCCAAGCAATGTAACCACTGCCTACAACGAACGAGCTGATTAAACCAAAATTAAGCCAGTTGTTTCTAATGAGTTGGATACGGACTCCTGAGAAAAATAATACGTAAAAACCACTGGCACCGATGAGTAAAGAAGTGCCTAAATCAGGCTGTTTGGCAATGAGAAAAACAATGATAATAATAGAAATTAACGAGAGTAATATTGACAAAGGTTTGGGTGGCAGTGTTTTTTCACTGAGGATTGAGGCAATGGCGATAGGGACAATGACTTTCATTAATTCTGAAGGCTGAAAGCGTACAAAGCCTAAGTCTAGCCAACGCTGGGCACCACCACTTTTAGAGCCAAATAAAATCACCAAGAGTAGCAGGAAGATGCCAAAAAGCATTAAATAAGGTGAATAACGTTTAAATTGATAAGGAGGAATTTGAGCAATAACTAGCATCACACTGATGGCTATCGCAAAATGAATCATTTGTTTGTAGATCATTTGCATTGATCCTGCAGAAGCGCTGTAGAGAACTACAAGGCCAAAAGCACTCAAGCTAATGATGAGTAAAAATAAAATAGTATCCATTTTAAAATAATGCCAAAAATGGCGTATTTGTCTAATAGATATAAGGCTCATAGCAATAACAATCCTACTGAACGTGCATCTGATAACAAAAGGTTAAAACTTCTTTTGGCCGATTCGCTGTTCATACTTTCTGTATTAATTCCCATTTGCTTAATAGCTACTTGTTGTTTGGGAGATAAAAATTGAGGGTATTTTCCAGTACCAATGATCAACAGGTCAATATCATCTTGATTACTTAACGGGAATAGTGAAATTTTATCAATTTCATTCAGTTTGTAAATTTTGACTTCGGTGCAATAATTAGTAGAGATAAAACAGGGTATTTTCAGTGTTGTATGTGCCAGCTCAACTTGTGAGTTATTGGCAGAAACAATACTATTATGATTATGTTCTTGTTCGTTAAATTCCATGGCTTTGCAACGACTATTTAAAGGGCATTATAACAGTGTAAAATTATTTACTTTTTAAATTAGAGGTTTCAATGTCGAATTCCAATGAAACAGATACTTTTGATGCAGATTTAGAAAGTGGTATTGCTGCATTTGACACTAAAAACTTCTCCATGGCGTATCAACTTTTAGCGCCACTTGCTAGCCAAGGAAATGCCGAGTCATTATGGAGATTGGGCATGATGCAAATGAATGGTTTAGGCATGGTTGAAAATCAACCACTGGGTCTTGAAAACTTTATGAAAGCAGCTGAGCAAGGTCATGCATTTGCACATCATATGATTGGTGTTGCCTATATGACCGGTGAAGGCACAGACAAAGACATTAATAAAGCAATTGAATGGTTTGAAAAAGCAGCTGATTTTGGCTTGCCAGGTGCGATGTATGCACTAGGTATGTTGTATGAAGATGGTAAAGAAGTACCAAAAGATACTGAAAAAGTGCAGGCTTGGTACGCCAAAGCCGAAAAGCTTTCTTAAGCTGATGAAATCAAGATTCGCTCCTTCCCCAACAGGTTACTTGCATATTGGCGGCGCTAGAACAGCGTTGTTCGCTTGGCTATGGGCTAGAAAAGAACAAGGTCAGTTTATCTTGCGTATTGAAGATACAGATCGAGAGCGCTCTACCCAAACTTCAGTTGATGCGATCTTGGATGGCATGAAATGGTTAGGATTGGATCATGATAAAGGGCCTTATTATCAAACCGATCGGTTTGATCGGTACAAAACCGTGGTTCAGCAACTGTTAGAAGAGGACAAGGCTTATTATTGTGAATGCTCGCAAGAACGCTTACAAACCCTACGTGATGAGTTGATGGCTAAGGGTGAAAAAGCCAAATATGATGGCCATTGCCAGCACAAGAATCTAACCGCTGGCGTGGTGCGTTTTCGTAATCCAGTCGAGGGTAATGTGGTGTTTTCAGATTTGGTCAAGGGCGAAATTAGCGTACACAACAAAGAGCTCGATGATTTGATTATTGCACGTAGTGATGGCACACCCACTTACAATTTGACTGTGGTAGTGGATGATCACGACATGGAGATTGATTGTGTGATTCGTGGTGATGATCATATTAATAACACCCCTAGGCAAATCAACTTGTATGAAGCACTTGGTTGGGATCTGCCAGCCTTTGCACACTTACCGATGATTTTGGGTGGCGACGGTGCAAGACTTTCTAAGCGCCATGGTGCAGTGAGTGTAATGGCATATCGTGATGCTGGATTTTTGCCAGAAGCATTGTTAAATTATTTGGTGCGTTTGGGTTGGTCACATGGTGATCAAGAAGTATTTTCTATTGATGAAATGATTCAGTTGTTTGATCTAAAAGACGTTAATAAAGCACCAGGCAGTTTCAACCAAGATAAATTATTATGGCTTAACCAAGAATACATAAAAACCGCGGATATGACGCATTTGATTGAGCAGCTTGATTGGCATCTTGATGACCAGAAAATTGACGTTAGTGATGGCCCTGATGTTACCAAAGTGATTGACTCTCTACGAGAGCGCTCTAAAACTTTGGTGGAAATGGCGCAGAGCATGAAAATGTTTTATCAAGATTTTGATCAGTTTGACGAAAAATCGGCTAGTAAGCAATTTAAACCTGCTGCCGAGCCAGTCATTAGTGCTTTGATTGATCATTATTCACAGCTAGAAGATTGGTCGAGTACAGCGATTCACGATATTGTAAAAACGGTATGCGATGAGCAGGGTGTAGGTTTTGGTAAAGTCGGCCAACCCCTTAGGTTGGCACTTAGCGGCACGGGCAATGCAGGCAGTATTGATGTGGTGGCTGAGCTTGTTGGTAAAGATAGAACCTTGGCTCGCCTTAAGTTGGCGCTTGATTATATTGTTCAACATTCAAATTAATCAGTTATCATTTTGTCATGAATTTGAACGACTTCAAAACTCGATACCAAGCGTTACAGCAATCAGTTGAAGCTGATTTTTTAAAAGACCCTGATTCAGCCGAAGCGTTAGTACTTGCTCGCAGTGACGGTGTTGACGAGTTGTTAGAAGATATTTGGCAATCTTTTAAAATGGGCAATGATCTGTGCTTAGTAGCCGTTGGTGGTTACGGAAGAAGTGAGTTACACCTTTATTCTGACGTTGATTTGCTGATTCTGATTCCGAATGAATCACACGATACTTATCAAGAAGATATTTCTAATTTCCTAACTTTTTTATGGGANGTTGGCTTAGAGGTAGGGCATGCTACTAGGGATATTCAAGATTGTATTTATGCAATTGATGATTTAAGTGTGGTTACTAATTTACTAGAATCGCGTCTGCTCATTGGCAATAATTCATTATTTTTAAAAATGAAATCAATGATTAAGGCGAGTAACTGGTCTTCACAGTCCTTCTTTGTGGAAAAACAAAAAGAGCAACATAATCGTCATCTTAACTTCTCTAATACGGCTTACAACTTAGAGCCTAATGTTAAAGAAAGTCCTGGTGGACTTAGGGATATACAAACCATTACTTGGGTGGCTAAATGGTATTTCGATGTTAATTTTTTATCCGATCTTGTTGATAAAAATTATTTAACAGAAAATGAATATGCTTTATTAAAGCAGGGGCAATTATTTCTGTGGAAAGTACGATTCGCACTCCATATTATTGCCAAGCATCGAGAAGATAGACTTGCTTTTCAGTATCAAAAGCAAATAGCTACTATATTGGGCTATACGGATGGCGACAGAATGGCGGTTGAAAGTTTAATGAAAGATTATTATCAGACGGTAACAAAAGTATCTCGTTTGAACGATATTTTGTTACAACTTTTAGAAGACAGAGTACTACACACTCAAAATTTAAACGAGCGATTTAATATTAACTATGGTTATATTCAAACAAATAACGACCAAGTGTTTGTCAAAACCCCATCGGCCTTTATTGAGATTTTTTTGTTAATAGCAAAGCATAATTATATTCGTGGTATTAGTGCCTCTACATTGAGACAAATGCAGTTTAGTTTGAATATTATTGATAAGGATTATCATAAGAAAAGAAACAACAACCGATTGTTTATTGAATTATTGCAACAAAAACAGGGTGTTAATAAGGCGCTAAAACTAATGAATCGATATGGCATATTAGAGCATTACATTCCTGCTTTTGGAAAAATAATTGGTTTAATGCAATACGATTTATTCCATGCTTACACAGTAGACCAACACACTTTATTTGTCATTCGTAATTTAAGGCGGTTTTTTGTGCCAGATTTTTCTAAAGAATTTGAGCTGTGCAGTGAAATTGCACAAAATATTCAAAAGCCTGAATTGTTGTTACTGGCAGGTCTTTTTCATGATATTGCTAAAGGTAGGGGCGGGGATCATGCTCAATTAGGTAGTAAAGAGGCGAGGGATTTTTGCAAACACCATCAATTGAAAGCGCAGGAAATTGATTTAGTGGCTGGTTTAGTTGAAAAGCATTTGTTAATGTCGAAAACTGCACAAAAGAAGAACATTGATGATTTTGAAGTCATTGATGAATTCTCTGAAGCAGTCGGTTCAGTAAAGTTTTTAGAATTTTTATATTTATTAACGGTTGCAGACATTAGATCTACCAAGGCTGACTTGTGGAATGATTGGAAAGATTCTTTATTAAAAAAGTTGTTTTATAAAACTAAAGATCATTTGCAAAGTGGCAAAGCAGAACCACCAGAGATCAATCAACAAATAAAAACAATCAAACAATCGGTTAGCATTGAGGCGCAGCGACAAGGTTACGAAGCCAATGAAATTGAGTATTTATTTACAACTCTGCCTAAAGATTATTTTTTGCGCTATGAAATTGATGATATTTTATGGCATCTGGGCGTGGTTATAAGGTGTCAAGATCGAGCAGTAGCGGTTGCATCAAAAATATCTGAGTACAATGTGGTGGATGTATTTGTTTATAGTAAAGACTCCAAAGGTTTGTTTTTTAGATTGGTTAGCATCATTGAAAAATTCGGCTTAGACATTGTCGATGCTAAAATTCTAACTACAAAAGACCATAAGGCCTACAATACGATTAGTATTTTGCAAGATAAAGTATTTGAACAGATTGATATTAACCAAGAGATAGAAAGTGAACTTGGCCGATCTAGCGAAGGAGTTGAAGAGGTTGGCGCTAAATTATCACACCGTTACTTTGATTACAAAATGAAAATTAATTTTTCCATTAATAAAAAATGGAATTTAACTCAGCTAGAAATTAGTGTGATTGACAAGCAAGGATTACTCTCAAATATTGCCTACATTTTTTTCCAGCTAAACATTTCACTGATTAATGCTAGGATTGCTACCTTGGGAGAAAGAGTGGAGGATCTTTTCTTTATTAGCAATAGTCAAAACAAACCGTTGAGCAAGGATGAAGAAAGAGCACTTCAAATAGCACTTGAAGAAAGATTGTAAAATATTACCCTAAATAAATAATAGTGATATAATTCGCACATATTCAGCAGTTCTGCTGTGGCTTTCCAACTTGAATTAACATTACACAAAAACATGAACGATAAAATTAAAGCAGTAACGGATGATTCTTTTGAAGCAGATGTTATTAATTCTTCACAAGCAGTTTTAGTAGATTTTTGGGCAGAATGGTGTGGTCCGTGTAAAGCCTTAGCACCAGTACTGGATGAGATTGCTGATGAGTATGACGGTAAGCTTCTAATTGCTAAAATTAACGTCGATGAGAACGATAAAACGCCTCCAAAGTACGGTATTCGAGGTATTCCAACTGTGTTATTGTTTAAAGATGGAGCGGTTGAGGCTACAAAAATGGGCGCACTTTCAAAAGCAGAATTAAGTGCTTTTATAGATGCTAATATTTAATAATTCAGTAACCAACTGTAGAATAATTAGCTATTTTTTTAAACTAGGAAATTTTTAAATAATATTTTTATTGCGTAGATGCGCACTCTGTATTAACTAATTCTGGTTAATATTTCCCTTAAATTCATTGGAAAATTCATGAAGCTATCAGAACTAAAAAAATCATCCCCAGAGGAATTATTAGAACTTGCACAATCTTTAGGTGCTGAAAATATTTCTCGTGCCAAAAAACAAACCCTTATTTTTACTATTCTCAAAGCTAAAGCAGCTAATAATGAAGAGGTGATTGGTGATGGTGTGCTTGATATATTGCAAGACGGTTATGGATTTTTAAGGTCGAGTGATGATTCATACACATCAGGAGCGGATGATATTTATATATCTCCTAATCAAATTAGACGTTTTAATTTATCAATAGGCGACTTGGTTGCTGGCAAGATTCGCGCCCCTAAAAAAGGTGAAAAATATTTTGCTCTGATTAAAGTTTCTGAAGTCAATGGTGAAAATCCAGACAATATCAGAAATAGAATTCCTTTTGCTTCATTGACTCCAATTCATCCAAATGAGCGCCTTAGCTTAGAAATAGGTAATGGCGGAACGGAAGACATTACTGCTAGAGTGATTGATCTTGTATCGCCGTTTGGCAAAGGCCAAAGGGGTTTATTGGTTGCACCACCTAAAGCAGGTAAAACCATGATTATGCAAAATATTGCCTCCTCAATATCGGTTAATCATTCTGAGTGTGAACTTATTGTGCTTTTAATTGATGAGCGCCCTGAAGAAGTTACTGAAATGGAACGTACTGTTCGTGGCGAGGTAATTGCATCTACTTTTGATGAGCCAGCAAAGCGTCATGTTCAAGTGGCAGAGATGGTAATTCAAAAAGCCAAGAGGCGTGCAGAACAAGGTAAAGACGTAATTATTCTGTTAGATTCAATCACTCGTCTTGCTCGTGCCTACAATACCGTAGCACCATCTTCAGGTAAAGTCTTGACGGGTGGTGTAGATGCTAATGCATTGCAACGTCCAAAACGTTTTTTTGGTGCAGCTAGAAACATTGAAAATGGAGGGAGTATCACCATTATTGCCACCGCACTGATTGATACAGGCTCTAAGATGGACGAGGTAATTTATCAAGAATTCAAAGGTACCGGTAATATGGAATTGCATCTTGAAAAACGTTTGAGTGAAAAACGTATATTCCCAGCAATCAATATTAATGCTTCTGGCACACGCCGTGAAGAGTTGATTACCGATGAAAAAGAATTGCAAAAGATGTGGATTTTACGTAAGATTCTTCACCCGATGGATACGGTTGAAGCTGCAGAGTTCCTAATAGACCGTTTAAAACTCACCAAGACGAATGATGAATTTTTCTCTTCAATGTCGCAAAAGAAATAACACACCCTAATAATAGCTGTTCGCTTATACTTAAGAGATGAAATTTCCATCCGTTCTTAAGTCTCAAAATACCATCCTTGCCAAATACCTAATGCGTAATGTATTAGTAATGTTAAGCGCTGTATTTATTGTTATTGGATTGGTTGTTTTTGGCAATCAAATGGTTTTAGTAATTAATGAAAGCTTGAAAGAAGGTATCCCTGTGTCTGATTTACTTCCTTTGATTGGATTTAAGATGATTCGAGACATTCCTTTGATATTATCTTTATCATTATTTTTAGCCATTATCTTGTCAGTAAGTCGTCTGTATAAGGACTCTGAGGCGATTGTGATGAATTCCATAGGTTTAGGTGATAGGCAATTCATGTTGTTTATTCAGCCAATTGCAGTTACCATTTTTATTTTTATTTTGTTTTTAACTACCTATGCAATTCCATGGTCTAAGCAACAAAGAAGTATGATTATGGATCGTAGCGAAAATGCTTCAGAATTTTCATTCATTAAGGAAGGTGAGTTCCAAGAATTCAAAAATGGCGACATTGTTTTTTACGCTTCCAAAGTAAAAAATACAGAAAAATCTGGTCAACAAGAGATGGAAGAAATTTTTATTTATACACTCTCTAGTAATGAACCAGTTATTACATTGGCTAAGCAGGCACAAAAATACACAGACGGCATTACCAATAGTGTTTATTTACGCTTAAAAGATGGTACGCGTTATCATGGTTTCCCTGGAGACAGTAACAAAAAAATTCTAAATTTTGATTTATACGATTTAAAAATTATTGACGGTGGTGTGAAAAAACCTAAAGACACTGCCGTCAAAATCGAAAGTAAAGACACTACTACTTTATTTGATTCTTCTGAATTGAAAGAAATATCAGAGTTGCAGTGGCGACTTTCACAACCGCTTAGCGTTTTGATTTTATCTATTTTTGGTATTTTATTGGGCAAGGCATCCCCTAGAGGAGGTAAAAATTTAGGCGTGCTCCTTGGGGTAGTTGTGTTTATTTTGTATAACAATGCATTACTTGTTGCTAAATCCAGCTTAGAGCAAGGCACTACATCTCCTACTGTTGGGCTTTGGTGGGTGCATTTATTAATGATCTTAATTATTTTTATCTTCTATTTTTATAGACATGGAAAGTTTGCCTATTATCTTGATAAAATAGCAGATCGTTTTTTTTCAAAGGAAGAATCTAATGTCAAGTAGCCCTAGTAAAGAATTAGAGATTTTTGATAACCCTAACCCTAATCGCGATTTTGTTATTCAAATTGATGTACCTGAATTTACTTGTTTGTGTCCAAAAACAGGGCAGCCTGACTTTGCCACTTTGCATCTTGAATACATTGCTGATCAATCTTGTGTAGAGCTTAAGTCTTTAAAAATGTACATTTGGTCATTTCGTGATGAAGGTGCCTTCCATGAGGCGGTTACCAACCAAATATTGAATGACTTGATATCAGCGACCAATCCTCGGTTCATGCGTTTAAAGGCTATTTTTAATGTACGTGGTGGTGTTTACACTACAGTGATTGCCGAGCATCAACAAGAAGGATGGACACCAAAACCAGTTTTTGATCTGCAACACCTTGGATAATTGATTTAACCTATATTTTATGAAGCCTATTCGTCAGAATGTTAAATTTGACAAAAAACTATTAGATAAAAATGCTGTAAAAGTGGTTAGTACCATTCACAAGGCAGGTTATGAGGTTTATCTGGTAGGGGGTTGTGTTAGAGATTTATTGTTAGGTTTAAATCCTAAAGATTTTGATGTAGCTACTAACGCTAAACCCGAGCAAGTGCACAAACTGTTTAAACGGTCTCGACTTATTGGTAGGCGTTTTCGATTGGTGCACGTGATGTTCTCTCAGCGTAATTTTATTGAAGTAGCAACCTTTCGATCTGGCAAAGTCCAGACCGCTAAGAGTGGCGTTATTGTGCGAGACAATTGCTATGGGAGTATTGAAGACGATGTGATACGAAGAGACTTTAGTATTAATGCGCTGTATTACGATGTGTTTAAACATCAAGTGATTGATTATGTTGGTGGATTAAATGATATTTCTAGTAAAGAAATTCACATGATTGGAGATCCGGTTTTGCGTTTTGAACAAGATCCGGTACGTATGATTAGGGCCATCAGATTTCAATCAAAGCTTGGCGCTAAATTAAGCAATGAGATTCATGTATCTATTTTAAATCAAGCCCATTTATTGAGTCACGTATCACCAGCACGCTTATACGAGGAATGCGTTAAGCTATTTCATAATGAGTATGCATTTAAAGTATTTGAGCATTTAGAAAAGTACGGTTTGCTGAAATGCTTATTTAAGCAAACACAGAAGAATGACTTTATTAAAAAAGCGCTATTAAATACTTCAACTAGAATTAAACAAAACAAACCGGTGACACCTGCTTTTTTATTTGCTGTTTTTCTTTGGCAAGCACAAAATGAACAGTTTTCTATGATTAAAAAACAACAAAAGTCATTTTATTTAGCCATGAGTCAGGCTTCTGAAGAGGTGATTATTGCCCAAATTCAGCAAGTTTCATTGCCAAAATGGTTAACTGCTCGCATTAAAGACATTTGGATGATGCAATCCAAGTTGGAAAAAAATCATCCAAAAAAAGTAAAAGAGTTATTAGACAATCCAAGATTTAGAATGGCGTATGATTTTTTATTATTACGCTCAAAAAGTACAAATCCAGAACTAATAGAGGTGGCTAAATTTTGGACAAAAGTACAAAATTAATGAAATCCATTTTAATTACAGGATGCTCTAGTGGCATTGGGTTGTGCTTGGCAAGGGGTTTAAAAAAGAATGGCTATCGGGTTTTTGCCACTGCTAGAAATATTAAAGACGTTGAGCAGCTTAAGAGAGATGGATTTGAGGTTTTTCAGTTAGACCTGTCTTCTTCTGACTCTATTAAAAAGGCGGTTAAATCTATTTTTCAACAAGTCGATGGTTTGTACGGTTTAATTCACAATGGGGGTTATGGTCAAGTTGGAGCATTAGAAGATATTTCTCGTCAAGCGTTAGATGAACAATTTCAAACCAATGTATTTGGATGGCACGAATTAACCAATTTAATACTACCAAAAATGAAGTCCAATAACGAGGGCAGAATTATTTATTTAAGTTCGGTGTTGGGTTTTATAGCAATGCCATTTAGAGGTCCTTATAATGCTTCTAAATTTGCGATAGAAGGTCTGGTTAATACCTTAAGACTAGAGTTAATGCACACCAATGTACAATTATCACTCATTCAACCAGGTCCAATTGAATCAAAATTTAGAATTAATGCTTATCAAGCATTTAAAAAATACGTTAATATGGCAAAAAGTGATTATCAAACGAATTATCACTCGATGATAAAACGTTTGAATTCTGACAAGTTGGCTGATTACACTTTGGGGCCTGAAGCAGTGTTACAATGTGTCTTACATGCATTAGAATCAACACGAGCAAAAATTCATTACAGAGTAACATTTCCGGCTAAACTGTTTGCTCTATTAATAAGAATATTACCATCAAGTGTAATGGATAGGATTTTGTTTAAGGCTGGCGATGGAGGGAGAAGATAAAATGGCAAAAAAGTTTGACTTCAATAAAGGCTTACTAGAGTTGGAAGAGATAGTTAAAACAATGGAATCTGGTGATCTTAGTTTAGAGGACTCACTTAAATATTTTGAGCAAGGAGTAGAACTCACTCGTCAGTGTCAAGTCGCACTTAATAAAGCTGAACAAAAAATTTCTGTTTTAACTGCCCAAGATAATTATCAACAAGAAAAACCGCTAGATGAACTTTAAAAGCAGTTTTAAAGGCTATGCTGAGCGTGTTAATAAAAAATTAGATGGATATTTAACTGCGCAAGGGTCTTTAATAGAGTCAATGCGCTATAGTGTTTTGTCTGGAGGTAAGCGCTTTAGACCGGTTTTAACCTATGCAGTGGCTAATGCATTTTCTACTGACTTTAATAGAGTTGATTCCAGTGCTTGTGCGGTGGAGTTGATTCATGCTTATTCTTTAATTCATGACGATCTACCTGCCATGGATGACGACGACATAAGACACAACCAACCAGCTTGTCATAAAAAGTTTGGTGAGGCACAAGCAATCTTAACGGGCGATGGTTTGCAAGCGCTAGCATTCGAAGTGTTGGTTAATGACCACAATCTTGATCCTGAGACACGTATTAAATTATTACAAGAACTCACACGTGCTTCTTTTGAAATGGCCGAAGGGCAGTCAATTGATCTTTCTGTGGTTTCTCAAGCAATTGATATTGAAACTTTAAAAAATATGCATCGGAAAAAAACAGGTGCATTGCTCAGTTGTTCAATTCAATTAGGTGCGTTACTTTCTAGTAAGTGTGGCGTTGACGATGTTAAAATTTTAAATGAATTTTCTAAAGACATTGGTTTGGCATATCAAATTCAAGACGATGTTTTAGATGTGCTCACCCCTCAAAACGTTCTGGGTAAAAAACAAAATTCCGACATTGATAAGAATAAACCCACTTATCCATTGCTATTGGGTTTAGTTGAGTCTCAAAAATCTTTTCAAGAGTTGTACAATCGAGCACAAGAAAAATTAAGAGATTTAAGTGTTAATGCAGATGAATTACAAGCTTTAGTTGCGCAGTTGCATACTAGAGAGTTTTAGAATTGAACTAAAACACTTCCCCAACTAAAACCACCGCCAATACCTTCAAACAGAAGTTTATTACCCTTTTTAATGCGACCATCTCGAACCGCTACATCGAGTGCTAGTGGAATGGAAGCGGCAGAGGTATTGCCGTGTTTATCCAATGTCACTATTACTTTATCCATTGGTGTTTTGATTCGCTTCGCAACAGCAGAAATGATGCGAATATTGGCTTGATGAGGTACCATCCAATCTAGCTCGTCAGTACTCATGTTGCATTCTTTAAGGGTTTCTTCAGCAAGATTAGAGAGGTTAGTGACCGCAATTTTAAATACTTCATTGCCTGCCATCTCAATGTAGCCAGTTTCATTAATGTGATTATTGCTTACTTGCAATGAAGATAAGTACTTGCCATCACTGAATAGTTTGGAATGCAAAATACCGGTTTCCTCATCGCCACTTAATATTACAGCACCGGCACCATCGCCAAATAAAATAGCAGTAGAGCGATCCTTCCAATCAACAATTCTGGATAAGGTTTCACTGCCTACAACTAAAACTTTATTAGCAGCACCTGTTTTAATGTATTGTTCAGCGGTTGTTAACGCGTAAATAAACCCAGAGCAAACGGATTGGAGGTCAAAAGCAGGGCAGGAAGCACCAATAGAATTCTGCAATATAGTAGCAGTGGCAGGAAAAATTTTATCGGGTGTTGTAGTGGCAAGAATGATCAGATCAAGATCTGAGGCGTTAATACCTGCTGCTTCAAGCGCATTGTTAGAGGCTATTGTTGCTAGATCACAAGTGGTTTCGTCAGTAACTTGTCTTCTTTCTTTAATACCTGTACGGGCCACAATCCACTCATCAGAGGTGTCAAGCATTTTCTCTAAGTCATTATTAGTAACAATTTTCGGTGGTAAGTAACTACCCGTACCAATAATTCTTGCAAATTTACTCATGAGTCTAATCGCCTTGTTGATTCTCTAGTTCTAAAGATACCTGATTGGCTATCTTTTCTGTAATTTTAGCATGTGCTTCAATGTGTGCTTCTTTTATCGCCTGTAAGAATGAAAAAGCATTCGCACCCCCGTGACTTTTAATAACAACACCTCTAAGCCCTAAAAGACTAGCTCCATTGTATTTTCCTGGATCAAGACTTGATTTAAAATCTTTTAAAACAGGAGAGGCTATTAAAGCAACAATTTTAGTGAATGTGTTTTTGGTGAATGCTTGTTTAAGGTAATGCCCCATCATTGATGCTACGCCTTCGCTAGCCTTTAGCGCAATATTACCTTCAAAACCATCACACACAACTAAATCGACACTGCCTTTGTAGATATCATCACCTTCAATAAAACCTATGTAGTTAAGATTTGAAGATTTTAATAATTCAGACGTTTCTTTAATTTTTTCGTTGCCTTTCATTTCTTCCTCGCCAACATTAAGAAGCCCAATGGTTGGAGTGGAAATGTCTTCGGTGTATTGGACGGCAATTGAGCCCATGGTGGCAAATTCAACTAAAGCTTTAGGCTTAGAGTCAACATTAGCACCTAGATCGAGCATGTGCGTATGGCCCGTCATAGTAGGCATTCGACCCATAATAGCAGGGCGATCAATACCATGGATGGTTTTTAATACAAAGCGAGAGATGGCCATGAGTGCACCTGTATTGCCGGCACTAACACAGGCATCAGCTTCTCCATCTTTTACTAGATTGATGGCAACTCGCATTGAAGAGTCTTTTTTCTTTCGTAAGGCAATAGAAGGCGATTCATTCATTGCCACTATTTCACTAGCGTGAGTAATGTTAAATCGTTTGGATAGGTTTTTGGCGCTTGAGTGTTTAAGTAATTCTTCTTGAATAGTAGACTCATCACCTACAAAAAATAGATGCAAATCTTTAAATTCCCCCAAGGCTTTAATACCCGCCTCAATTGTGACAGGAATCCCATGATCTCCCCCTGAGGCATCAATTGATACCTTGATCGTCATAGGATTTAAGCTTGTGCTTCTTCTATTTCTTCAACTGGAGTGTTAATTACTTTTTTTCCACGGTAATAACCATCGGCAGTGATGTGGTGGCGTAGGTGAATTTCACCCGTTTCTTGGTCTTCAGATAATGCAGGGTTTGTTAGTGCATTGTGTGAGCGACGCATGCCTCTCTTGGAAGGGGTTTTTCTACTTTTTTGTACGGCCATTTTTACTCCTTTGACTCTCTAAATTACGAGTTTTTAATTGTTTTAATATTGCAAAAGGGTTTTCACGCTTTTGTTCTTTTACTTTTTTATCCTTATATGATACGCATTTATGGGAATGCATGGGTATCATCGGAATGGATATCAGTACTTCATCCGTTATAAATTCAATTGTTGACCATTCTTCATCTGTGTTCAGAATTGTTTCAAAGCTAGAATCTAATTCTTCAGCCTGTTGCTCATTTTTTAGAAAACCAAGTTTAAAATTAGGTTTTAAATGAATATTAACTTCACCTAAGCAACGTTGGCAAGTTAAAGCCACGTCTAATTCAATTCTTCCCTCAATGCAAGGAATTTTTTCATTCTCAAGATAAAAGCTTAACTCAACATCAATTGGGTCGTTAATATTGCTAACTAAAGAACTAATTCTAGGAAAATCTTTTAGTTGATATTTCTGTGAAAATATCAGTCCTTTTTTGGCAAAATTAAACGGCTTTATCTTATCGGGTATTCCCTGTTTCATTAATACTCTAAAAAACTTGCTAATTTTACCAAAAAATCATTCTTTTAGGTAATTATAATTGTCGTTGCCTACTTGCCTCAAATAGTGCTATTCCAGTAGCAACAGAGACATTTAAACTCTCAACATTGCCTTGCATTGGAATTATTGCCAGTTGATCACACGATTGTTTGGTTAATTTTCTCAGTCCAGAGCCTTCAGCGCCCATCACAATTGCAGTTGGTGTGGCCAAGTCTATTTGATAAAGTGATTGATCCGTACTTCCATCAAGACCAACAATCCAAATATTTTGTTTTTGTAAGGCTTTAATAGTACGTGATAGATTAGTAACTTGAAAGATTTTTAACTGATTCAGCGCACCTGCAGAAGTCTTGTGTACTAACGCGTTAATTGGAGCAGAGCCGTCTTTGTTAATCACTACACAATCAACAGCAGCAGCATTGGCGCTACGTAAACAAGCTCCAAGATTTCTAGGATCTTGAATTGAATCTAAAATAAGTATTAAACTTGAATGTTTAAGCTTAGAAACATAGCCAATAAGTTCATCTTGATTTGGCAAAGTAGGTAGTAAGACTTCAGCCACAACTCCTTGATGAGTTTGAGTATTGCTGATTTTTTCAAGTTGTTGTTTGGAGGTTTTTACAACGTTAATACCGTGCTGATTAAGTTGCTTTATTAGAGTGCTTAAGCGTTTATCCTGTCTATTGTCCAATACAGAAACTCTAAGGATACATTGTGGGTTTGAATCAAGCTGTGCTTGAATACTGTGAAAGCCATAAATAAACAAGGATTTAGACATCAATGAATCTGTATTTTAGAGTTTATGATCGTATACCTCTATGTAAGCCTTCTCTCGTAGTCCTTTAATCCAGTTGTTAAAATAATCATTTCTCTTTTTTTGTATTATTTTAGATTTAATAGAAACAAGGTACATGTCGATACTGCGTTGATCAATAATTTTTATGATGCGCCAACCTTGAGAAGTTTTAAAAGGCTGGGATAATTCACCTTGTTTTAAACCTTGAAGAGTTTGTTTAAAAGCCTGAGGAAGTCTATCTTTGTCTAGCCAATCGGACTCACCACCATTTTTATAAGAAGGGTCTTGAGAGTGTAGCTTCGCTAAACTTGAAAATGAAGTACCGTCATTAATTTTGCCACTCAACTCTGATAAAAACTGCTTAATCAGTTCATCTTCAGATTGCAATAATGAATCCGTTTGGTCAATCGAACTAATGGCTATTTGTGCAATTTTAATTTGTTGATTTAAGTTTTTTGAATTATTTGGATTTTCTTTAAGCGTGGCAGATATTTCTTTTTCTGTTGGTTTAAAATTAAGTTTTTGTAAAACAACTTGCTTAAGACCCCTGAGAGACAGCTGATCGGTAACATCCCTAACAATTTTGTTAAACTGGGGCAAAGCTTGTAATTGCATTAAAGTTAAGTTATTTTGTGCAGCGATTTTTGTCAATGTAGTTTTGATAGAATTTGCTTTTGGCTTAACCCCCACTTCTTTTACTTTTTGTAATTGTAGCGCTAAATCTATTTGACGGTTAATCAGTGTTAATTTTTCTTCTTTGGTAGAAGATGGCTTAATCTCATTGCTGATTTTATCAAACGTAATTAAATCATCATTAACAATAGCAATAATACTATTAGGAGAAGACAAAGCATTTAACGACCAAATAAAGACAAGTAATAACAGTTTTTTNCATTTTNAATCATCATTAAGGTTGGCTAAATAGTTTGGCATGTTTTCTTACTAGATATCTGTACAGTTATGACGAAGTTGAAATTATAGACCTTTCAGTACTAGTTCAAAATTAGTTACATTGTCATAATTATTACCATCGACATGATTTTTCAAATACTCTACACGTATGGCCCAGCAACAAGATTCATAGGCAATACCTGTGGTTTTTTTGTTGGTGATTGAATCAGTAATAGAACGATTAATACCGCCAAAAACATGAACTTCTTGAGTAATAGGGTAGGCACCATAAATTTCAGCAGATTTAGTACCATTTTCAACATATTGAGCTACAGTTATGGATTTTCTTGGTTTTGATTGATAGCTAACAGTATTATTATGTTTGTCTAATTTATTAGTATCTGGATTATATTGAATAGCACTATTAAACGTAAAGTTATCGAGTGATAAATCGGCAGATCCAGCGATGTTTGAGTAATCTTTAGACCTATTGACAAGTGCACCACTGTCGTTCATTTCTTGATCATCAAGATAAAAAGACTGGGCAATTTTTAAAGACAAATAAGTACCACCTTCTTTTTCACTAATAAAATCAGACTCAATCCCTAGTGTAAGATTATTAGCATTGCTGATTCTGTCTAAACCTGTAAATTTTTGTCCTGAGAAGAGTCCTTCGTAGGAGTCATTCTTATTTGTTGAATCAAAGTTTGGTAACGCACTTTGATCTTTTTAGGGGTGTAATGATAAGCTAATCTTGGGGTGAGTGTTTGTACTAAATCTGTATTAAATAGCGAAATATTTTTTTCTAAAAAGAGTTTTGAATCCAAGCCAAAGCTAGCAATACTGCGATTTTGGTCGCTGGCATTATCCAAGGCATAGTCTGTAGTTGTTATATTTAAGGTTGGTGTTAATGAGTAAGCNTCCGTAATAATGGNTCGGTCAAGTCTTACTTTTGCATGAGTACGTGTGCCCGTTGTATTACTTGTATCTTTGTGTGCAAATTTAGTGCTTACTAGGGATAACTTAATA
>AJXC01001778.1_pt1 | contig 27677 bp, 25 predicted proteins | sample 404948 | NCBI WGS metagenome assembly AJXC01 (sample SAMN02954314, study PRJNA77837) | marine metagenome | biome: aquatic; feature: Guaymas Basin Hydrothermal Plumes; material: sea water; isolation source: Guaymas Basin Hydrothermal Plumes and Background water depths 1600, 1775... ... | reverse complement strand
GCAACCAGGGATTAACTATATTACCTTGCATGGATTTTAAACAACCATTCAAGACCGTTAGAAAATACAGAATTTAAAAACAAGGTGGCTTTGTTGCAATACACTGGCGGTACTAGCGGTGTATTAAAGGCAGCAACACTAACGCATGAAAATATTTTGGCTAATATTCATCAGTTAGAACAGTGGCTACCGAAAGACATTAATGAAAACAGTTCAATTTTAACTGCCCTACCGCTTTATCATATCTTTGCATTAACCATCAATTGCCTATTGTTCACACACATTAAAGGCAGTAGTATTTTGGTGCTCAATCCTAGGGAGATAAAACAATTAATAGAGCCGTTGAAAAAATACAACGTTGGTGTGATTACCGGTGTCAATACTTTGTTTGGCGTGCTAGTCAGACATAAGGATTTTAAAAAACTGAATTGGTCAAAATTAAAAGTGGCTATTTCAGGTGGTATGGCTTTAGATAAAAGCATATCAGACAAATGGCAGAGTGTTGTTGGTAAACCCATCGTACAAGGTTATGGCTTAACTGAGTGCTCTCCTGTTGTGAGTGCTGAGAGTTATGAAACCCAAGAATTTAGTGGATCGGTTGGTGAGCCTTTAGCAGATACTCAAATTAAAATTTTAGATGAGTCATTCAATGCAATGAAAACAAATGAAATTGGAGAGATTTGCATCAAAGGCCCACAAGTGATGAAATCTTACTGGCATAAAGAAGAATTGAATAAAGAAGTGTTTACCAAAGACGGTTATTTTCGCAGTGGTGATGTGGGCTACATCGATAAACAAGGTCGAATCTTTATTGTTGATCGAATGAAAGACATGATTATTGTTTCAGGTTTTAATGTCTACCCTTGTGATGTGGAACAAGTACTGAATCAACATTCCGAGGTGGTTGAGTCAGCTTGCATTGGTATTAAGCATAAAATAAGTGGGCAATCCATTGTGGCATTCGTGGTTAAAAAATCAAACTCCGTATTGGAAAAACAAGCGCTTATTGAACACTGTGAAGAGCATTTAACGCATTATAAAATTCCTGAAAAAATTCAGTGGGTTGATGAGCTACCAAAATCCAATGTTGGAAAAATTCTCAAAAGAAAATTAGTGCAATAAATTTAGCAAAAATAGAGTATTTTTTTATTCTAATTTTTTACAACTATTGACCCCAAAGGCTTTGCGCTTTTTATTACCAAAAAGTAATATTACTGCATCATAAATTAGTGATATTTTTGAGTCAAAAACCGTGTAATTTTTTTAATTTTTTTAAATCTCGCAATCCCTTTTGTAGCAAAACATTGAGAGATTATATTCTAAAAATACAAAATTCACCCCTTGCAAATAAAAGTCAAATACACTATATTTAGTTGTAAATAACTTTTAATAACACTATATGTAGTGTTTCTCTAATGGGGAGAAAATGAACGAAAACATCCAAGTCACAAAGCGTAATGGCAAAAAAGAACCCATTGATATGGAGAAAATTCATCGCGTTGTGCACTGGGCTTCTCAGGATTTAAATAACGTTAGTGTTTCCCAAGTTGAGATCAATGCACAACTGACATTTTCCGATGGAATTAAGACTGAAGATATTCACGCAACTATCATTAAATCAGCGGCGGATTTAATCTCTACCGATGCGCCTGATTATCAATATTTAGCGGCGCGTTTGGCGATCTTCCATTTGCGTAAAAAAGCGTTCAAAACTTTTACTCCACCGCCACTACTTGAGCACATTAAAAAGTTCACGGACTTAGGTATTTATGACAAGGATATTTTAGACAAATATTCCAAAAAAGAAATCAACGAACTGGATAAATACACCGACCACTGGCGTGATATGAAATTCTCTTATGCGGCCGTTAAACAACTTGAAGGTAAGTATTTAGTTCAAAATCGCGTTACTGGAGAGATTCATGAGTCGCCACAACAGCTTTACATGCTGGTTGGTATGTGTTTGTTTCAAGAGTACAAGACTAAAGCACGCATGGATATTGTTAAGCAATTTTACGATGCGGTGTCTAACTTTAAGATATCGTTACCTACTCCGATTATGGCGGGTGTTCGCACCCCGACCCGTCAATTCTCCTCTTGCGTACTGATTGAAGCAGATGATGATTTGGATTCAATCAGTGCAGCAGCGGGTGCTATTGTTAAGTACGTATCTCAGCGTGCTGGTATTGGTGTTAATGCTGGTAAGATTCGTGCATTGGGTAGCCCTATCCGTGGCGGTGAAGCAACTCACACGGGTTGTATTCCTTTTTATAAACATTTTCACACGGCGGTTAAATCGTGCTCTCAGGGTGGTGTGCGTGGTGGTGCGGCTACCCTTTTCTATCCTTTGTGGCATCTTGAAGTTAGAGATTTGCTGGTGCTGAAAAATAACACTGGTACCGATGAAAACCGAGTTCGTCACCTAGACTACGGTGTACAGTTTAATGGTTTAATGTATCAACGATTCTTAGATAAAGGTGACATTACCTTGTTTTCTCCACACGATGTACCTGGTTTGTACGACGCTTTTTTTGTTGATCAAGAAGAATTTAAGCAGTTATATGAGCAGTACGAGAAAGACGATTCAATCAGAAAAGAAACCATTAAAGCAAGAGATCTGTTTGCTAAATTTATGCAAGAACGTGCCAATACTGGTCGCATCTATTTACAAAATGTTGATCATTGTAATACCCACGGTGCCTTTGATGCCAAGCAAGCGCCAATACGCCAGTCAAATTTGTGCATGGAGATTACCCTACCAACCAAGCCTTTGTACTCGGTACAAGATGAGAACGGTGAAGTGGCTTTATGTACGCTTTCAGCGGTTAATCTAGGTGCGCTTGATAGTCTAGATGAACTGGAAGACATTACTGAGATTATTGTGCGTGCACTTGACTCACTACTTGATTATCAAGATTATCCGATTAAAGCAGCTGAATTGGCTAGCATGAATCGCCGCACATTGGGCATTGGTGTTACTAACCTGGCTTATTATTTAGCTAAAAATGGCGCTAAGTATTCGGATGGGTCTGGCAATCAGTTAATTCATAAAACCTTTGAAGCATTGCAGTATTACTCTCTTAAAGCAAGCAACAAACTGGCTAATGAGCTAGGTGCTTGCCCGCTGTTTAATGAGACGCAATACGCCAAAGGCATTATGCCAGTGGATAGTTATAAAAAGGATATTGATGAATTTTGCAAATGTGACTTAGAGCTGGATTGGGATAAATTGCGTAAAGATGTTGTGGCTAATGGCCTTAGGAATTCTACCCTGACCGCACTGATGCCGTGTGAGAGTTCTTCGCAAATATCAAACTCAACCAATGGCATTGAACCACCAAGGGGGTTTGTGTCGGTCAAACAATCAAAAGACGGTATTTTGAAACAAATTGTGCCGGATTATGAGCGCTTAAAAAACAAGTACGAATTGCTTTGGGATATTAAAGACAATGAAGGTTATTTGAGACTTTGTGCCATTATGCAAAAATTTGTTGATCAATCAATTTCAACCAATACGCACTATGATCCTTCTCAGTTTAAAGACAATAAAATACCAATGACGTTGTTTTTAATGGATCTAATTAATGCTTATAAATACGGCATTAAGACGCTTTATTACCACACAACACGTGATGGTAGCGGTGATGATATGCTTGAGAAAGAAGATGAAAATGGTTGCGGTGATGGCGTTTGTAAATTATAGGAGATAAATCGATGTCGTATAGTATTTTTAGTAAAACCATTAGTGACACACTAACTCAACCCATGTTTTTTGGTGATACAGTGAATGTTGCTCGTTTTGACAAGCAAAAATTTGAAATGTTTGAAAAACTCACGGAAAAACAACTGTCATTTTTTTGGCGACCAGAAGAGATTGATGTTTCTAAAGATAAGATGGATTTCGCTAAGTTATTGCCAAATGAAAAGCACATATTTATTTCTAATTTACAATATCAAATTTTGCTTGATTCAGTGCAAGGACGTAGTCCAAACATTGCATTTTTGCCCATTGTATCGCTGCCGGAACTAGAAAACTGGATTGAAACTTGGTCGTTCTCTGAAACCATTCATTCGCGCTCTTACACGCACATCATCCGTGCCATTGTAACTGAACCGGGTGCGGTGTTTGATGACATTATGAAAACTGATGAAATCATTCAGCGTGCTGAAAGCGTATCTAAGCATTACGATGAGCTAATTAAATGCACTCAGGCTTATTTATTGCACGGCGAAGGCAAGCTTCAGATTGATGGGAAAAATGCTGATGTTGATTTGTATTGCTTAAAGCGACAACTCTACCTCACTATTATGTCGGTCAATATTCTTGAAGCCGTGCGTTTTTATGTGTCTTTTGCTTGCTCATTTGCCTTTGCTGAACGCGAAGTGATGGAAGGAAATGCTAAGATTATTAAAATGATCGCTAGGGATGAAGCACTGCATTTAACCGGTACACAGTACATACTTAATTTAATGCGTGATGGTAAGGACGATCCTGAAATGGAGAAGATTGCCAAAGAGTGTGAAAATGAAGTTATTAATATGTTTAAAGAAGCTTGTGAGCAAGAAAAAGATTGGGCCGAATATTTATTCCGCGACGGCTCAATGATTGGTTTGAATGCTGAGATTTTAAAACAATATTTAGAATACATTACCAATGTGCGCATGAAAGCGTTAAGACTAACACCAATTTTTGAAGATCGTACCAATCCATTACCATGGATTAACCATTGGTTAGAATCTGATAATGTTCAGGTCGCACCACAAGAGACTGAAATAACTTCTTATGTGGTTGGGGCTATTGATAATAGTATAGACAGTGCTGCTTTTAGTGGCATCACGATATAGAGATTAGCTTTTGAATGTTTGCCATTGATGTTGAGAATATTAACGGAAAAACCGAAACGCTGTATGTTGAAGGTGAGTATTCAGTTTTAACTGAGCTTGAAAATCATAATATTTTTCCCAGTTATAACTGCAGACAAGGGATTTGTGGCGAGTGCATTTTAAAGCTACTTTCAGGAAATATTACTCATCGCCAAAAACCTGAATGGCATTTATCTCCAGGAGAAATATTGGCTTGTCTTGCTGTTCCTGTAAGCGATATTAAAATTGGATTAAGAGATTTTTAGCCAATCGAGCGTTCAGCTAAATAAGCCAATACTTCATTGGCATTACCTTTAAACACTACTCGATCCATTTTTTTCTGAATCTGGTAGTTGTACATCGGATCGTAATAACCTACTAACAGTTCCTCGACTACTGGGTAAAAGCCTTTAGGGTCACCTTGTTCTTTATATTTTGACAGTGCACTATTTACTAATTTAAGCATGGCTTGATAACGCTCCAGTCCTAATCTTTTTTGAATTTTATCCAGACTCGTTAACCAATAATTAGAAAAATTATCAAAGCCATTCTTAATGTCTTGCAAGATAAAATCTTGATGCATGTTAATCACATAAGCATCCATACTGACTTTAAGACGCTCCTCGACACTGGCTTCAAGCAAAATTAGCTCTGCTTGAGAAGTTTTATCTTGTACGCACTGTGGAATATGTACCGTGCCTACATTTGAACCTTCATCTTCAAATACCAAATATGAACACGCTTGTTTTTTAATCAGATTAATTGCCAATGCATTTTCAAAGTTAATCTGTGTCGGTTGAGGCGTGGTGGTATTGCCAAACGCAGAGCCACGATGATTAGCCAAACCTTCAAGATCAATTGTATTTTTAAGGGTGTCAAGTAGCAAAGTTTTGCCACAACCGGTTTGCCCGCCAATAACAACGGGTGTTATCTTGTTCATGATTCGATCGGTTTCATCAATCAAAAATCGACGTAATGCTTTGTATCCACCTTTGATGCGTGGGTAGTTAACGCCAGAAGCCTCATAAATCCACTCTTGAGTGATTTGGCTACGTAATCCCCCGCGAAAGCAATAAAGTGCTCCATTTGGGTTGTTTTTGATAAATTCAAGCCATGCATCTAGTCGTGCCTGCTTAACTTCGCCTTGGACTAATTCATGCCCTAAGGCAATGGCTTGTTCCTGGCCTTTGTTTTTATAACAAGTGCCAATCAATTCACGCTCGGAATCACTCATTAACGGTAAGCTTTGCGTAAAAGGAAAAGCACCTTGCTCAAATTCGATTGGTGCACGCGTGTCAATCAGTGGTATATCACTAATAAACAGTTGGGTAAAATCATTTATTTGAGTTAACTCACTCGACATTAATTTTTACAATTGGCTGGTCTTTGTTTGACTTAATAATTTCACCAATTGTTTCTAATTCAAAACCGGCACTGTTCATTATTCCATCAAACTCTTTTTGAGCAGAATTTGACACCATGATGAGTAATCCACCACTGGTTTGTGGATCACAAATAATGGATTGCACTTCTGTGCCCATACTACTAAGATTGTGTCCATAACTGTCAAAATTACGCTGGGCACCTCCCGGTGAACAGCCATTGTTTAAATAGTCTTTCACATTTGGCAATATGGGTATTTTTTGATAATCAATTATTGCGCTTACGTTTGAACCTAAACACACTTCGGACAAATGCCCGCCAAGGCCAAAACCAGTAACGTCAGTAATGGCATTTATACCCTCAACACTTGCTAGCTTGATACCAATATCATTCAACTGGCACATGGTGTCAATGGCTCGTGTTTCGTCTTCTTTTGTAATCTTTTTTGTTTTTGTGCCGTGGTGAGGATGCCAATTCCTAAAGGTTTAGTAAGGTAGATTTTGTCACCCACTTTTGCCGTAGAGTTTTGTTTTAAGTGTTTGATCTTGACTCTACCAGTAACCGCCAAACCAAAGATCGGTTCAGGTGCATCAATACTATGACCGCCTGCTAAAGAAATACCGGCATTAATACACACGCTACGGCCACCTTCGATTACTTGTTGTCCTATCTCAGGAGGTAATTTGTCCAGTGGCCAGCCAAAAATAGCAATTGCCATGAGTGGTGTGCCACCCATGGCGTAAATATCACTAATGGCATTGGTGGCGGCAATACGTCCAAAAGTATAAGGATCGTCAACAATCGGCATAAAAAAATCCGTGGTGGAAATGACTGCTTCGCCATTACCGAGGTCGTACACCGCGGCGTCGTCTCGAGAAGCATTGCCAACCAACAAATTTGAATCGTAGGTTTCACTTAATGAGGATTCTAGAATAGTGTCTAAAACCTTAGGCGAGATCTTACAACCACAGCCTTGGCCATGACTGTATTCGGTGAGTTTAATTATTTGTTGTTTGTGCTTCCACGGTTTGTGAATTTTATATTTTTTAAATGGTTAAGAGCTCTTTTTAACTAATGCGAGCGTATTCTTCTTCTAACTTTTTGTAAAGTTGCTCTGAGGTGTAGTCAGGGTGTTCTTCCATAATTTGGAAAGCAATCACATTGTCTTCTACTGCGTCCCAAATTTTTACATAGGAGCCGTCTTTATAACCGTGCTCTTGTCTAAAAGTATTGAGCTGGTTTTTAACGATGTAGCGTCTGTAAAGCTCTGGCACGTCCATGTTCATATTGGCCAGGGCTTGAAAAAATATTCCCGTTATTTCGTATAAAGCATTTTGTGATTTATCAACGTTAGCACCGGCGGCGGCGGCCACCATTTTTTCTAAAATCTCTACCATAAGTTCTGGATTAATTTCACGCTCAGGTTCCATGTCTTCATAAACCTCAGCAAACTGCGTATCGCCAAAATGAATGGCTTCAGACATAATGAAATGCCAGATATCAATCAATTCAACTTTGGCATTGTCTAAATCCGGCTGGCCTTCAATGTCTTTCCAATGCTTCCAATTAAATGAATCAATCGCTTCTGCAGCTTCCATATAAATACAGCGCAACCATGAAATCTGACGGCCATCTTTAGTAGCGCCTTCTGTCCAAATAGTGCCATTGGTAGCATCATTGAGCTTTTGTTGTAGCTCGAACATTTGCTTAATTTTATTCATGAATATAGCCTTATAATAATACAAAATTTATTGATAAATATTATACAACTGAGTGTGAGTAAAAAACGAATTAATTGTGATTTAGGTGAGTGTTTAACGCCTAACCCTGATCAACGGATAATGCCACTGATTGATATGGCCAATATTGCCTGTGGTGGCCATGCGGGAGATGATGAAAGTATGATTAAAACCATCAAGCTTGCCAAACAAAATAACGTCAAAATTGGCGTACACCCGAGTTACGCTGACAAAGACAACTTTGGCCGAACAAGCCATGCGTTAAGTGATAATAAGTTATTTGATTTGATTTATACACAAGTATCTCATTTTCAAAAACTCTGTTTTGAAAATGATACAAAGCTTGAATACATTAAACCTCACGGCGCTCTTTATCATGGCATGATGGAAAAACCATTAGTATTAGATGCAATCTGCAGGGTAATTAAAGCTGTTGATGAAAATCTAAAGTTAGTGGTACAAGCCGGTGTTAAAAATTTCGGAAATAATCAAAACGTGACTTTTTTGTATGAAGTGTTTGCCGATCGAGGCTATCACGACATGCAAATAATTGCCAGAGGAAATAAAGGCGCGGTTTTAGATAATGCGAACGCCATTATTAAACAATACCAATACTTTCTAGATGAAGAATCATACAAAATAGATACAATTTGTTTTCATAGTGACAATTCAGCCTCTGTAGAGGCACTAACAAGGCTAAAAAATGCATAATATCGTTTCAGCGGGGGAAAGCGCGCTACTGATTTATTTTGGCGATAAGATTGATGCTGCGCTACCTGAAAAAATCGGAAATTTTGCAAATCAGCTAAAAAATACCTTAAGTGACGTTATTGTTGACTTAATTCCGTCTTACACTTCACTACACGTAAGTTACGATCTTAATAAAATTGCAGAGCAAGATTTACGCACAAAAATCGAACAGTGTTTAACCCAACAAGAAAGTCAATCAAGCCTATTAGAGTCAAACACCACACACATTCCTGTTTATTATGGATTAGAAGTTGGTTTAGATCTTGAGCGACTATTGGCAGAAAAAAATCTAGATTTAGATGCTTTTATTGAGATTCATACAGCGCAAGCATATTTGATTTATGCGATTGGCTTTAGCCCTGTGTTTGCTTTTTTGGGTGAGGTGGATAAGCGTATACAGGCACCAAGATTAGCCACGCCGAGAATTAAAATTCCTGCAGGTAGTGTTGGTATTGCTGAGCGTCAAACGGCTATTTACCCTAGCGATTCCTCAGGTGGTTGGAACATTGTTGGGCGCACACCCATCGATTTATCTTTAAACAATTCTGAAAATATTGATAAATTTCGTGTTGGCGATAAGGTGAAATTCTACTCAATCACACGTGATGAATACCTTAAAAATGGCGGATTATTATGAGTTTTAAGGTAATTAAATCTAGCTTTTTATCCACTGTGCAAGATTACGGCCGCCTTAATCATGGTGAGCACGGCATGAGTCAATGCGGAGTTATGGACGAGCACGCTTATACGTGGGGCAATCATTTGCTTAATAATCATTTTAATAATGCAGTGATAGAAATCACTTTTGGTGGCTTGCAACTTGAAGCACAAGCAGATACGTTTATTGCTGTGACGGGTGCGGATCTTGATTTTAAGATAAACAATAAGTCAGCTCAAATATGGCATGGGCTACAGATCCACAAGGGTGATGTGCTTAGCTGGGGCGTACCTAAAAGTGGTGTACGTGCATACTTAGCAGTTAAAGGTGGGTTTGATACGTCAGTATTGTTTGACTCAAAATCGGTGAACCTGCGTGAGCACATTGGCTCTAAACTGGTTGAGGGTGATGAGCTGCCATATACAAGCTTTGATGAGGCGACTTACCGTTTTATTCCACCCAAATATATACCCAATTACAATAAAGCTATTGTTTTGAGGATCTTGCCAACTTATCAATTTAATGATTTTAGCATCAACCAACGGGATTTGTTTTTTAACCAAAATTACACGATTACCAATGCCAATGATCGAACCGGTTGTCGTTTAAGTGGCGCGCCAATCGCGATTAAAAAAGAGCGCATGATATCAGAAGGAATCAGCTACGGCTGTGTGGAAATTGCCACTGATGGTTTGCCAATTATCTTACTTAAAGATGCACCTAGTATTGGTGGTTATCCTAAGATTGGCACGGTGTTTTCACTTGACTTGGCCAAGCTTGCACAGCGACAGCCGAATACCAAACTACGGTTTGAATTAATGAATATTCATGAAGCACAAAAACAGCGAAAGAAGTTTAACCAATTCTTTGAAATCAGTTTTTAATACAGTGTCATCGAGCTATCTACTTGCTTACCCCAAGCGTCAATACCGCCACGTAAGTTAATAATATTCTTAAAGCCAACTGAATCAAAATAGCGTGCTACTTGCATTGAACGAATGCCATGATGGCAGATAATCACCATTTCTTGAGATTTGTCTAATGTATCAATGTTAGCCATAATTTGACCCATGGGCAATAGAGTTGAATCTTCAAAATGGCATTTATTCCACTCCCACTGTTCGCGCACATCTAATAACAACGGCTGATTGTCTTCTAAATATTCGTCAAGTTCAATGGCGGAAAAATCCCTCATGGATTAACTTAGCTGGATGCGAGAGCCCCATGGTACACGCTCTTTGCCTTTAATAAGCCATAAAACTGGATAATCAGGTTCAAACTCAGGGAACTTACCTTTGGCATCAGTGAAATAAATAAGCACATCTGATGGTGTATCTTGCTTGGCGATGTAATCAAATACTGGAATAAAGTTAGTGCCTTTGCCACCACCAAGTGAGGCTGGAAATTGTAACTCATTCCAGGCTTCAAAGCGCCAAGGCGAGTGCTCACAGAGCTTGTCATCACAGGCTAGTAGTGTAATTCCAGCACGAATATTGGCTTTAATGGCATTAACCTCAGAGACAAATTCATCAATTTCTTCCTGGGAAATTGACCCAGAAGTGTCAATTGCCACGGTGATATCAAGCTGGTGAGATCTGAGTGATGGCAAAATTGCATCACCCATTCGACGTGATGGGCGCGAATAGGAAAAATCATCACGAGCAAAAGTTGACATGTATTGTGCCAATAAAGATTGCCAAGAGACTTGAGGCTGTAAAAAGAAATCAATTAGCTTGGCAAATTCACCATCAAGCTTGCCAGCTTGTTTAGCCAATTGTGCGCTTGAAGCAAGGTTTTTTTGCCACTTTGTTGCTAACGACTCCACCTCATCAGGTGAAAGTGAGTTTGGCTGTTGTGCCAATTGCGAAGATTGAGTTTTGTTGGTATTTGAGTTTTTATCCTTGTTTATTTTTTCTGGACTGTCACTTTGCAATTGATCTTCACGCAGGCCACCATCAGACTCTTTGGAATCATCGTTAGCTTGATCATCATATAAATGTTGATCCATCGGCTCTTGATCAATATTATCGTCAATCATTGGGTAGATTTCTTCGGCGATCATGCCTTCGTATTGGCGGAAAATTGGCACATCAATCGGCGGGTGAAAGCCTTCCTTAACCAGTAAAGGATTGATGGCAAAATCACAGGCAAGATCCCACTTGTGTTTGGTGCGATTACCACGGCGTGCAAAGTGTGTGAGCGCACAGTGTAATGCCTCATGAATAAGAATGAATTTGATTTGATGGTTATTAAGTGAATCAATAAATTCGGGATTGTAATAGAAACTTTTAGCGTCTGTGGCACTGGTTTTACACCAAGAATCAGCAGCGATTAAGGGTAGTCTTAGCACCAAATTACCCAAAAAAGGTTTATCAAGCATAAGCTGTGTGCGAGCCTTGGTTAGGCGACCTTTGATGGCTTCCAGCTCTTTTTTTGTTAGTGCTTTGTCTTGCTGTGGTTGGACGATATCCTCACCAATAATACTGACTTTTTGCTCGGGTTTAGTTGGTTCGTCTTGCCAAGTTGGGTACTTGTCCAAAACCAATCCTAGTCAAACATCGTATCAGCGATTTTGCTGGACCAATCAGCAAACTCAGGTATGGCGAAGATGTCTTCACCAATCGCACGTTGCATGTCAGACACCAACATAACACCAAGCTCTTTTTGTGGGAAATCACGCGCGAAGTTAAGGATGTTGCCCCAAACTTGCTTTGCATTGTCTTTGTCTTTAACGCTAATCGCCCTACCCACTAGCGCCGAACAAATGGCGTATTGAAGGTCAATGGCATCGGGAATAGAGACTGATTCGCCATTCACAATCGCATCTAAATCTGGCAAGTCTTCAAGGTGCTCGATAAAGGTGGCAACCTCAACACCAGCAACTTCACCGACGCAAGCGCTTGCTGCTTGTCTAAATAGGTTGAGATTGTCATCAAACTTTTGTAAGGCACGATGCGTAAACTCCCAAGTTCTTGGTGAGGGGAAAGCTATTGGATTGTGCGCCGGATCAAACTCAAATAGATGCTCAGGGCGGTAACGCAAGAAACCGATAATGCGTTCATCGATGTTATTTTTATAAGCCCAAGCTACCCAGTCGTCAAGATTAACATCAAGCTCGTAATGAGAAAAGCGATTGGCTAATGGAGCTGGCATCGAGTAAGTCACACCGCGGTCACCTTGGCGGTTACCGGCAGCAAAAATAACCCAACCATCTGGCACAACATAGTCACCCAAACGACGGTCTAAAATAAGTTGATATGCTGCAGCCGATACCGTTGGTGGTGCTGAGGTGATTTCATCCAAAAACAAGATACCCTGCTCACCATGGCGAGCTGCATCAGGTAATAATGACGGGATTGCCCAATCAACTTGCTCACCGTTTTTAAAGGGGATGCCGCGCAGGTCACTAGGTTCCATTTGTGACAGACGAATATCGATCATCGGCACGTTGTGTTCAATCGCCACTTGTGAGATGATTTGCGACTTGCCAATACCTGGTGCACCCCAAAGCATTACCGGCGTGTGATGGCCGTGAGTAACGGATTCAAACTCTTGAGTGAGGATTTTGCTAACTTGTTCTGGGCGCATTAAAGATATCCTTTTAACTTGAAAAAAATAAAAGTGACCCTATTCTACCGTAATAGACGATAAAATTACCCAATATGACTAAGCCTACTATTGAGCCAAGTTCTGATGAGTTGTTTAACTTCCCCTGTGACTACCCAATTAAGATTATGGGTAAGGATTGTGCCGAGCTAAATATAACCATGCTCAACATTATCGAACGTCACGCTGGCAAAATACACGCCAACCAAATCACCAGCAAGAAAAGCTCGAAAGGTGCTTATATTTCTTACACCGTTAGAATTGTAGCAACCAGTAGAACACAACTTTGATTCAATTAATCAAGAATTACAAGACGACCCTTTGGTTGCCTATATTTTGTAATTGAGTATGAAAATCATCAATCTTGGTTTGCAAGATTACACCCAAACTTGGGACGCTATGAAAAATTTCACGCAGGCGCGTAGATGTTAATACTGAAGACGAGCTGTGGACTGTTGAACACTCTAGTGTTTTTACTCAAGGTATTTCTAGTAAAACCGAACATTTATTGGAAAATAGTAACGTTCCAATCGTGGACACGGATCGTAGGTGGGCAAATTACTTATCATGGTCCGGGCCAGCTGATTGTTTACTGTTTGATTGATTTAAAACGCTTGGGTATTGGCGTGAAGAAAATGGTGTCTTTGATTGAGATTTCTATTATGGATTTACTAACGGCTCATAGCATTGAATCGCACTTAAAAGATGGGGCGCCAGGTGTGTACGTAGATGGCGCTAAAATTGCCGCTTTAGGCTTAAAAGTTAAAAATGGTAGGACTTACCACGGACTCAGCTTAAACGTTGACATGGATTTATCTCCTTTTAGGCAAATAAATCCTTGCGGATATCAAGGATTGAAAGTAACACAACTAAGCGATTTAACGGATAATATCAACCTAGATACTATTGCAAATGAGTTAAGTCAAATTTTAGCCAATCATGTTACAAGACATTGAAATTAAAGCCCTTAAAGGCGAATCAAAAACAGCGCGTCTAAGGATTAAACCGGATGCAACACGTGTACCACTTAGAAAACCAAGCTGGATTCGCATTAAGCACCCTGCCGGTTCTAAAGTCGATAAACTCAAAAAAACCCTGCGTTCACAAAAATTATTTACCGTTTGTGAAGAGGCGCAATGCCCTAATTTAGGCGAATGCTTTAATCATGGTACCGCAACCTTTATGATTATGGGGCAAATCTGTACGCGTCGTTGCCCGTTTTGCGACGTAGCACATGGCAAGCCCAAACCTTTGGATACAAATGAACCACAACACTTGGCTGAGACTATTGAGAAAATGGCGCTTAAATACGTGGTGATTACTTCGGTGGATCGAGATGATTTACGTGATGGTGGTGCTAATCACTTTAAACAATGTATTGATCAAATCAGACAAACTACGCCAGAAGTTAAAATTGAAATACTCACGCCTGATTTTAGAGGACGTGTGGAAAAAGCCTTAGAAGTGCTTAAGACTTGCCCACCAGATGTATTTAATCACAATCTTGAAACTGTGCCAAGCCTGTATCCCCAAGTGCGTCCAGGGGCTGATTACCAATCCTCACTTGAATTATTACAAGATTTTAAACAACAACACTCTCAAGTAATCACAAAATCAGGGTTAATGTTAGGTGTGGGTGAAACCAANCAACAGGTGATTGATGTGCTATCAGACTTGCGTGCACATAACGTTGACATGTTAACGCTAGGCCAGTATTTACAGCCTAGTAAACACCATTTAGCAGTAGAGGAGTATATTACTCCTGAGCAGTTTAACAAATACAAATCCATTGCCCTTGATCTGGGTTTTTCTCAGGTTGCTAGTGGCCCGATGGTGCGCTCATCTTATCATGCTGATTTACAAGCTCAAGGTGAGTTAATTAACTAAAAATAACTAGTTTAAACCTTAAAACAAATAAATTATTAGCCATTCAAAGCGCACCACTAAAGCACTATTAGTGGTAGAATCGTGCCATGTTTTTAAATAAAAATAAATCATTATGAGAATATCCCTTACAAAATACATTACTATTTATGCATTATTACTTTTAATATCACAAGTTTCATTTGCCTTAGAGTTTGTTGCTGCAAAGTCTAGTCGTATCGGATCATTCACCTCTTTAGGTGGTACGGTTATCCCTCATCTTGAAGTTAATTTAGTTGCCAAAATGCCAGGAGATATTACCTTTATCGCTGGTGAAGAAGGAGATGCCTTTAAACAAGGCGATCAATTAGCAAGGCAAGATATTGCTGCAATGATGGCTAAAAGAGAGCAAGCTGAGGCCCAAATTTCTAGTGCTAGTGCTGGTATTCGCAATGCTCAAATGCAGCTTTACAATGAAAGAAAAAATCCAAATTCACAATCCAATGCAATGCTAGCGGGTATGCCAAGCATGGTTAGTATGTTTTCTGACCCAATGAGAAGCATGACAGGAGAAGGGAACTCTTCCGTACAAAGGCAAACCAACCTTTACGCCATGGAAATTCAACTAGAAACCGCTAAAAATGCACACCTTCAAGCAGTAGCAGGACTTCGTGAACTTGATGAAAATATCTCTAACGCTACTATAGTAGCCCCGTTTAATGGTGTTATTTTAAGAAAAATGGTGGAAGTTGGTCAGCCAGCACAGCCAGGGGTTCCAATGTTTCTTTATGGTGACACTTCTCAATTAAAAATCCGCGCAGAAGTACCGGCTCGTTTGATTAAAGGACTAAACAAAGGCATGACACTTAAGGCTCGTTTGGATCAAAGTAACCAAACTATACCAATTGAAGTGGCTCGCATCTTTCCAATGGCGGATGCAATGGGACATACCATTACCGTTAAATTTAAACTTCCAAAAAATACACAAGCTTCTCCTGGTATGTACATTGAGATCATGATTCCAGAGCTTTCTAAAAACTCTATAGAGCTAGTTACAATACCAACTTCTGCAATTATTCTACGTGGCTCTCTACCTACTGTTTATATACAAAAAGATGGTCAATTAGAAATGCGCTTAATACGTATCGGTGACATGACTAACGATGGTTGGTCAAGTGTGCTTTCTGGTGTTTATTCAGGTGAGATGGTACTTGTAGATCCAACTCCTGCTACAACTATTAAAAGATAAATCTTATGCAAGAATCTAACAACAAGCCAACAAACGACAAGGAAGAGTCTTCAACATTCATTGAAGATAAAGACATTGGTTTTTCTGGTGGTTTAGCAAAAACATTTATCCACTCCCCTTTATCTCCTCTTCTATTTATTGCCATGATGGCTGTAGGAATATGGGGGCTAATTGCCACACCACGCCAAGAAGATCCGCAAATATCAGTACCGATGATCGATATATTCTTCCCGGCACCAGGACTCTCTTCTAGCGAAGTTGCTTCTCAAGTTGTTGACCCATTTGAAAGAGTGCTCAGTGAGATTCCTAATATTAAACACGTTTACTCTGCCAGCGACCGAGAATACGGAATCATTACCGTTCAATTTAAAGTTGGTGAACCAATGGGATCTTCCATTGTGCAAATTCACAGCAAGATTCAATCCAATTTAGATCTATTACCAACAGGTATTGACCCACCAATGGTCAAACCAAAAGAAGTGGATGACGTGCCTTCTGTTACGCTGACACTTTGGTCTGAAGATGTAGAGGATGATCAGCTCAGAATTTTGGGCGTGAGCGTACTTCAGCACTTAAAAAAAGTGCCTTTAACTGGCGTTGGATTTGTAACAGGCGGACGCTCAGAGCAAATGCGGGTTGAGATTCTTCCAGAGCGTTTAGCTGGATTTGGAGTCAGCCCTGGGCAAATTGTTCAGGCTATACAAACCGCTAATACGGGTCATACTGTTGGTTCTGTAGAGATAAACAACAAATTCTTTTACGTTGAATCTGGTGGATTTTTAGCCAAAGTTAACGATCTTAAAAAACTGGTTGTAGGACAACACAAAGGCACTCCAGTGTTTTTAACAGATGTGGCTAAAATTACACAAGGACCTGAAGAGACTAAAGAAATTGTTACTTTTTCTACCGGACTTGCGAGCGATATAGAAAAGCCAGTTCATGGTGCATCAGCAGTTACCATTGCTCTTGCAAAACAACGCGGATCAAACGGTGTTAGTGTGGTTAATGATATTCTTGCTGAAGTTGAAAGCCTAAAAGGCTATTTAATCCCGAGCAATGTCCACGTCGAAGTGACTCGTAATTATGGTGAAAGTGCCAATAATAAGGTTAATGATTTATTGTTTAAGCTTTTCATTGCAACGGGTGCTGTTACATTACTCGTCTGGTTTAGCCTTGGCATTAAGCCATCCATCGTAGTTTTACTGACCATCCCTGTTGTATTAGTTGCAACCGTTTTTGTTGCTATGCTGATGGGCTACACTATTGATAGAGTGAGTTTATTTGCATTAATATTTTCAATTGGTTTTTTGGTTGATAATGCCATTGTTATTGTAGAGAATATTTACCGCCGATGGCTCATGGCAGGATCTATGGATACTGATGTAGCAATTGACGCTGTACGTGAGGTTGGTAATCCTACCGTTTTAGCAACTTACACTGTAGTAGCAGCACTGATTCCAATGGGATTTATCTCAGGCATGATGGGCCCCTACATGGAGCCAATTCCTGCATTGGGATCTGTCGCAATGATACTTTCACTTTTAGCAGCACTCATATTTGCCCCTTGGCTCGCCATGAGAATCATACCTAGCATGGAAAAACTGCGAAAAATGGAAGAGCGAGATGAAAAGATTGATGAAAAAATGGATGTATTTTTCCGTAAAATTATCGTTAATCTGTCCCAAAATAAAACATTAGGACGCGGATTCCTAGCTGGATTAATCTTAAGTTTTTTTGGTGCTTGTTATATGTTTTACAACACCAGTGTTCCGGTAAAGATGCTACCTTTTGATGATAAATCAAACTTCAGCATTGTTATTGATATGCCTGATGGAACCGCCCTACCAACCACGGCTAATTTTACTAATCGAATTGCTGCAAAGCTAAAAAACATCGAGGAAATTATTGCTACGCAAAACTACATTGGCACAGCCCAGCCTTTTGATTTTAATGGTTTGGTTCGTCATTATTATCTTCGTCAATTCCCTTGGCAGTCAGAAATTGCTATTCAGCTAACTAGCAAAACTGAACGCTCTCGTACTAGCCACGAAATTGCCAGTGCTGTACGTGCACAATTACAACCTTTAGCACAGGCTGAAGGTGTTGCAATTACCGTAGTTGAAATGCCACCAGGTCCACCAGTACTACAAACTGTAGTTGCTGAAATTCATGGCCCTGATGCTCAAACCAGACGCCAAGTTGCACGCGAAATCACACAAGTATTTCGTGAATCAGAAAGAATTGCTGATGTTGATAATTTGATGCGCAGTAGTGCTATGGAAACATGGCGCTTTGAAATTGATCGTGAGAAAGCTTCTCGTCAAGGTATTTCTGTCAAAACCATTAATCAGCATTTGGCCATGGTAATGGGTGAGTTTAAAGTCACTACTATTTTCCAATCATTGATTTCTGAGCCAACTCATGTTGTATTGACTATTCCTATAGAGAAAAGATCAAACCTTCATCGTCTGGGGGATTTACCAATTATGACGATGGATCAAAGAACCATTCCGCTCTCAGAATTGGGTAAATTTGTTAAAGTTAAACGCGACCCTATCATCTTCCACAAAGACTTAAGAAATGTTGAATTTGTCGTTGGTGATGCCGTTGGTCGATTAGGCGCACCTATTTATGCCATGCTTGATGTGGAAAGAATTCTTGAAGAAAAAGGTTACGTTACCCCTGATGGTGTAGAACTTCGTAGTGGCGAATATACAGGCGCACCAAAAAATGATAAGCAAAGTGCCTTTGAGTGGACCGGAGAATGGACTGTAACTTATGAAACCTTTAGAGACATGGGTATGGCTTTTGCAGTGGCTTTGGTTGCTATTTATATGCTGGTAGTTTGGGCATTTGGTAACTTCACTATTCCTGCTATTATTATGTCCCCTATTCCATTAACACTACTTGGTATTGTGCCAGGACATTGGCTCTTAGGTGCAGAGTTTACTGCCACCTCAATGATTGGTTGGATTGCCCTGGCCGGTATCATTGTGCGAAACTCTATTCTAATGGTTGATTTCACGACCAATGCATTTCGTGGTGGAATGTCATTGATGGACGCCGTTATTCTTTCTGCTAAGTCGAGAACTCGTCCAATTTTAATTACTGCTTTTGCACTAATACTTGGCTCGATGGTTATTTTGTTTGATCCAATTTTCCAAGGCATGGCAGTTTCCTTATTATTTGGTGTGTTTGTTTCTACTCTACTTACTCTAGTGGTTATTCCACTGGGATGTATTAGTGCTGGTGAGAAGGTTTTTATTGAGCATGTGCACAAAGACAAGAGTTAAAAGAATGTTTTAGAAATCAAAGATTTTTTTGGTACAGCCCCTTCCCTTTCTCGAGGNTCAAGAGTTTTATTTTTCTCTATCCATTTGAAGAATTTGCTATTTTTTCACCCCTAGGGAGACCTCTCTTGACTAAAGTCAATTCACCTTCTCCAACAACTCTTCTCTAACCATAAAATCCCTTTAAAAGGCGTTTTAGAGCTTATAAACAGTGATTTTGAATGCCTCTATAAGCAAAAGAGTAGTGTCTTATTGTATTCGACTGATCTTGACTAATAAAAATCGATCATAATGAAAATTATCTAAATTTTTGTTGTTATTTGTAANNAAAAAACCAACATCAGTTGAATCAATGTTGGTTTTTTAAATATTTAGAAACTCTCTTGAGGAAGACCTATCTAATCTTACAAATCGCTTTTATCTTCTTTCTTTAATAAACCATTGGTGTCTATTTTTTTATCACCATCGTCCTTTTCCTTACTTTTCTTTTTCTTGTCAAGGAGATTCTTGGCCCATTCTTTAGTTTTAGAAGCTCTTTCAGATTTATCTTCTTTTGTCTTTTCAGGTTTTGTCACATTGTATTTAGCATCAGCATTGGCATCACCTGGAAGTAAGCCCATATTAACGGCAATCTCACGACACGAGGCCTCACCTGCTGACAGTGTGCCTAACGGTATTACGATGAGTGTTAATACCGTTGAGATTAGCACACCAAACAGCAATGAAATTGCCATGCCTTGGAAAATAGGATCTGACAAGATAACACTGGAACCACCTACCAGTGCAAAAGCAGTGATTAGAATTGGACGCGTACGCGAAGAACATGAATTAATTACAGCATCAAAGAAAGGAATGCCTTTGGCATACTCTTGTACGGTGAAGTCTAATAATAAAATAGAGTTTCGCACAATAATACCGGCCAGGGCGATCCAGCCAATCATTGAGGTGGCGGTAAATTCTGCGCCCATTATCCAGTGCCCAGGAACAATGCCGAGCAAGGTTAGTGGAATTGGTGCCATGATTACAGCAGGAATAATAAAATTACCAAACTGCCATACCACCAACATATAAATAACAATAAGTGCAACACCGAATGCTGTGCCCATGTCTCTAAAGGTTTCATAAGTTACAGTCCACTCACCACCCCATTCAAAACCAGGTACAGTCTGGTCTTCAGGTGGTCCTAGGTATTCACCTTGCAGTTCTTTACCATCAATGGTTTGATACCTTAACAATAAGTCATCCACACCCATCATTGCATAAATAGGTGCACTCAAGCGACCAATGGGCTCACCCAATACGTATTCAACGTCTGCTAAATCTTTGTGGAATATTAAATCGTCTTGCTTTTTGAAAGTAAATGAACCCAGCTCAGAAATTGAAATCATTCCTCCGTGCTGCGAAGGCACAGGAAGCTGTGTTAAATAAGACAACTGAGAGCGCTTTGACAACGGCACTTGTAATCGAATACTGGCTGGCTCTAAAGCATTTTTAAGACGAATTGTACCCACGTGAAAATTACTCATTGCCATTACTAAAGTTTGCTGAATGGTTTGCACACTCACGCCAAAACGAGAGGCTTTTTCAGTGTCTACTTGGAAATTGATTATTGGGTATTCATCGCGTATTAGATTATCAATGTCTGTCATGGTGCCAGACTCTTTAAACAACTCGGTCAGATCACGTGCAAGATTACGACGCGTTTCTTTGTCAGGACCATAAACTTCTGCTACAACAGGACGTAATACTGGTGGCCCTGGTGGCATCTCAACAACGGCATAATTAGCACCAGCATCGCTGGCAATTTGTTTAATCAGTTCTCTGGCTTCTAATGCAATTTTATGGCTGGATCTTTCACGATCGGATTTTTCTGCTAATTGAATTTGTAACTCACCTTCTGATGAGTTTTTCCTTAAATAGTAATGACGGACTAAGCCATTAAAATCAAATGGTTTAGCGGTGCCTGCGTAAGACTGAACAGCAACAACCTCTGGTACGTTACGCAGGACTTGTGCCATTTTGTGCAATGTGGATGCGGTATCGGCAAGAGCCGTGCCATCTGGCATGTCTAGCACGACACCAAACTCTGATTTATTGTCCAATGGTAGCATCTTAACAGGCACTGAAGTAGTATAGAACATTGACATTGACATGAAGAAGGCAATAACAAGCCCAATCATAAAGGTCATTCCATAGAGTTTTATATTGAATAATTTTGAAATAGTACTGTGGAAAAAATCATGTAATTTTTTAGCTTCTTTTTCTTCTTTCTCATGCATCTTATGAAGTACATTAAGCGGTGGTACAAATTTCATAATAAAGTACGGAGTAAATACAAACGCTGCAAACAATGAGAACATCATTGCCACTGAACCCAGTACAGGAATTGGCGCCATGTAAGGGCCCATCATTCCACTCACTGCAGCCATAGGGACTAATGCAGCAACCACGGTAAAGGTTGCTAGAATAGTTGGATTGCCTACCTCACGCACAGCATCAATCGCTGTAGCGATGGTAATTTTGTTATCAATTAACCATCGACGATATATGTTTTCAGTCACCACAATTGCATCGTCAACCAAGATACCAATTGAGAAAATAAGCGCAAACAAACTCACCCTATCGATGGTCATTCCTAAAATCCAAGCAGAGAAAATAGTCATTAAAAGCACGACTGGAATAACTAATGTAACAACAATAGCTGGCCGTACACCCAGCGCAAACCAAACCAATACCGTAACAGCACCTGTGGCGATAAAGAGTTTTTTGATCAGCGCATTAACTTTATCCTTAGCTGATTTACCATAATTTCGAGTGACGCTAACGTGTACATTATCTGGAATCAAACGACCTTTTAATTCTTCAACTTTAGCCAGAATATTTTCTGCCACTTCAACACCGTTAGTACCAAATTTCTTTGCAATAGCGATAGTAACGGCTTGTTCACCAGTGGCTTTTTGGTTGGTTTTATTGGCTCTTCCAGTGTAATAGTTGACCATGTGAACGGTGTCTTCTGGTGCGTAATACACATCAGCAACATCACGTACATAAACTGGCATTCCATCGTTAACCGTTATTACTAGATTCTCAATGTCCTCAACTTTTTTAAAGAAATCACCCGCATAAACCTCCATTTTGAGTCCGTTAAGCTCAATATCGCCTGTGCGCTCACTAATGTTTGCAGAGCCAACAGTCTTGGCAATTTGCTGAATGGATACGTTATAACCAGCCAATCGACCTGGGTAGACGTCAATATTAAAGGACTCCTTACGGCCACCGACTACAAAACCATTGTTTGTGTCCTTTACTTTTTCAAGCTGTTGTAATAACTCTAAACCCAAAGAACGTAACTGACCATCGTCCAATGTTTTGGACCATAAGGTTAAATTAATAATTGGAACGTCGTCTATTTCTTTAGGTTTAATAAGTGGTTTTCGAGCACCGGGTGGCATAAAGTCAAGATTTGCCAACATCTTGTCACGCACCTTGATGATTGAAGCGTTCATGTCTTGACCCACATCAAATTCAACGGTAATAATGCCCTGACCTTTGTCACTGACAGAATAAACGTGTTTAACGCCTAAAATATGGGACATTAAACGCTCTAGCGGCTTGATAATAATATTGGAAACCTCATCGGATGAAGCGCCAGGGTATTCAACGAATAGGTCAATCAGTGGGACGGATATTTGTGGATCTTCTTGTCTGGGCGTTGAAATCAAACCCATAATTCCTGCACCAAGCATGGCGAAGAATAAGATAATTGACAATGGTGAAGTAATGAAAGCTTTGGTTAATTTGCCTGCAATACCCAGCTCATAATCCCTATAAGCTTCTTTTATGTTTTTATCTTTTATGTTTTTATCTTTCGATAAATCGTCATGCTGATGATGTTGATTGGACATAGCTTGATTAGATATTCATTCCTGAAATCATTAAAATATTTGGATTAGTAACGATTTTTTCACCAATCTTTAAGCCTGATAAAACGCTTTTTTTGCTCTTGCCTACTTGTTCACCAAGTCGGATAAATCTTAGCTCTGTTTTGCCTGTTTTTGGGTTAATCACAAAAACACTAGGCAAGCTAGAACGCCACATAATTGCTGTCTCTAAAATAACCGGCGTTAAAATACCTGAATCGGTTTCAAAAATTTCTACCTCTGCATAAGCACCCGGCAGTACCGGAACGCCTGCTGGCAAGTCAAATTTTACTTTCACACTGTGTTTAGCGTTGTTAGCGATTGGGTAAATTTGTGCTAAGGCTGCATCAACAACAATATTTACAATGTCTAGTTTGATGCGATATTTCTTATTAAGTTTTAGACTCCTAACCAAACGGGAAGGTATATTTACTTCCACTTGAAGATCTTTAATGTTAGCAAACTTTATTAGAGTTTGACCAGGCTGCACTACATCGCCTTGATTGATATTTTTAACCACAATAACACCATCAAAAGGTGCAACCACGTTGGCGTCTTTAAGGCGTTCTTCAACCTGCTTTAGTTTAAGTTCTGCTTGTTTAAGTCTATTTTTAGATTGTTGGTAGTCGGTATAGCGCGAAGTTCTGTTCGCAAACTTATCAAACTCAGGGTTGCCTTGCCCGCTCATTTTTAACATTGGATCAGTAAACATAGAGAACATGCCTGGAATTCCGCCAAACATACCGTTTGAATTTGGAGAAACAATGGATTGTGAATATTGTACGCCGGCATTTCTAAGCGCTTCATTAGCCGATGCAATGTCAGCATAAGCCGAATCTCTTTGTGCTTGAATGGATTCTTGCTCTAGGGTTACTAAAATAGTGCCCTGTTTAAACATATCGCCTTCTTTACCACTTACACTCAAAACATCGCCTGACACTTGGGCAGATAAATTGACTTGTGCGGAGGAAATAACTGCACCTCCTAAAAGTGCCCTTTTATCTAATGACATGCCACTGACTACTTGAAGACTGTAAACGGAATCAAAACTATCGGGGTTTTGGGTGATGACTTGTGCTTGAGAGGAAAGAGAAAATGTTAATAAAACTGATGTTACTAGAGGTGCAATTGATAAGCTCATAATTAACCTATTTTTAAGTGAGAAAATAAACTTTAGATGGAATTTTATATGATTAAAATGTACTGTGTTTGTTATTTTAAATAAATATTCAAATAACTTGTTAAATTTTATATAAGTCTTTGTTTTATAATGATTTTTACTTATTAATTTTGAATTAATATCATATAAAATATTGATTATATATTAACTTTATAATATATCTAATACTTATTTACTTGGACAACTTTATGTCGATTGCTTTTACGCTTGGAGAACCCGCTGGAATTGGCCCTGATTTGGCCATTATTTATGCCCAGCAAAAAGCACGTAAAAACTTGTTAGTTTTTAGTGATCCGGATTTATTAATCAGGCGTGCAAAAAAATTAAATTTAAGCATTAAGATTAAAGAATCTGACGTTGCGTCAGCTCAAGGTGAAATCTGCGTTTTCCCAATTAAACTCAAAACCAGTGTTGAGGCTGGAACCTTAAACCCAGATAATTCACATTTTGTATTAGAAACATTAAACTCTGCCACTCAATCTTGCCTAGATTTGAAGTGTAATGCCTTACTAACAGGACCAGTGCACAAAGGTGTTATCAACCAAGCGGGTATTGAATTTACTGGGCACACTGAGTATTTAGCAAAAATCAGCCATGTCAAACAAACAGTGATGATGCTGGCAACCGAGGGATTGAGTGTGGCACTGGCCACAACTCACCTACCCCTATCAAAAGTGGCTAATCACATTCAATCAAACTCACTCAGTAAAACCATTAATATCATTCATCAATCGTTATTAAATCAAGGTATCGACAAACCAAGCATACTGATTTGTGGGCTTAATCCTCATGCTGGTGAAGGCGGTTACCTAGGTAGTGAAGAAATTGAAATTATTAATCCACTTATTAATAAACTCAATCAACAAGGTTATCACTTAATAGGTTCTGTGCCTGCTGATACTGCTTTTACACCCGACTCTCTGGAAGGTATTGATGTTGTGCTGTGCATGTATCACGATCAAGGGCTACCCGTACTTAAAACATTGGGCTTTAAAAAAGCAGTCAATATCACTCTTGGTTTACCATTTATTCGCACTTCCGTTGACCATGGGACAGCTCTAAAACTAGCAGGTACGGGTAATATTAGCTTAGGAAGTTTTAATACTGCGCTAGAATACACACAAACATTAATTAACCGTGCAAATGGCTAAACACATAGCTCGTAAACGTTTTGGACAAAATTTCCTGGTAGATGCAAGAATTATAGAGCGCATTATCGCCACCATTGTGCCAAAGAAAAATGACAATTTACTTGAAATTGGTCCCGGCCAAGGGGCGATGACACTGCCTTTATTAGAAAAGCTAGATCAATTGCACGTGATTGAGATAGACACAGATCTGATTGCCTTATTGCAATCTTTTGATAAAGACAACCTGATCATCCACCAAGGTGATGCACTGAAGTTTGATTTTAGTAAATTACCCACTCCACTTAGAATAGTAGGTAATTTACCTTACAATATTTCATCGCCCTTATTATTTCATTTACTGAATAATAGAGAATACATCCAAGACATGATCTTTATGCTACAAAAAGAAGTGGTTGAACGCATGGTGGCAAAAAACAACAATAAAACTTACGGTCGATTGAGTGTGATGATGCAAGCTTTTTTTGAAGTAGAGATGATTTTTGTCGTACCCCCTGAATCTTTCGAGCCTGCACCAAAAGTGGATTCGGCCATTGTTTACCTCAAGCCTTTGAAAAAAACTTTGGTGAATAATGTGAGTACGTTTGAAAAAGTAGTTAAAGCAAGTTTTGCTCAACGTAGAAAAACACTCAGAAATTGTTTAAAATCATTATTAACACAAGAGCAAACAAACATTGATTTATCACAAAGAGCGGAAATGCTTAGTGTGAACGAATTTATTACACTGACATCTGACTATGAAAAACAACATTAAAATTGAAGTACAAGTAACTTACTTAGATAATCAATCTAACGTTACACATCATCAATACGCCTACGCTTACACAATTACCATTACTAATAATGGCGAAATTGGAGCTCAGCTGCGCACGCGTCACTGGCACATTCAAGATGAGAGTGGCGACGTTGAAGACGTGATCGGCGAAGGCGTTGTTGGCCAACAACCACACCTTTCTCCTGGAGAGAGCTTTCAATATTCATCAGGTGCTGTTATTAAAACTCAAACTGGCTCCATGAAAGGCACTTACGGCATGATTAGCGATGAAGGTGAGCGCTTTGAAGCTGAAATACCTGAGTTTGTCTTAAGCGAGCCTTACACACTGCATTAATGTCTGATTACTTTATTGGTGATGTTCAAGGGTGTTTTGATTCACTGCAAAACTTACTTAGGAAAATCAAGTTTTCTACCGATAAGGATCGCCTATTTTTTTAGGTGATGTGGTTAATCGTGGCGATAAATCATTAACCACACTGCGCTTTATTAAAGGTTTAGGCGATAATGCTAAAATGATCTTAGGCAATCATGATTTTCATTTATTAACTTGTGCACTTACTTCAAGAAAGCCAAATTCAAGAGATACTTTTACTGATATTATCAATGCCGATGATCGAAATGAATTAATCGATTTTTTGTTAAAACAACCTTTAGCAATAGAGTACAAAGATGTACTGCTAGTACATGCGGGAATTCCTCCTGCTTGGGATCAGAACATCCTCTTCAGACAAACCACTCTTGTACAAAAATATTTACAAGGTAACGATGTGAGTAATTTTTTATCAAGCATGTATCACAACAAGCCTAATAAATACCAAGACGATCTTGATGAATTAGACAGTTGTCGATACACTATTAATGCTCTGATGAGAATGCGATTTTGTAAAAGTGATGGTGAGTTAGAATTTGATCATAAAGTGAATTACGATCAAGCGCCAAAAGGGTATAAAGCTTGGTTTTTACACGCCAACCGAAAGCTAAAAAATACCGACGTTTTCTTTGGGCATTGGTCGGACCTTGCTAATGTAAATCAGACTCATGTTTATCCAATGGATCATGGCTGCATTTGGGGTGGATCTTTAAGCACAATTAGACTAAAAGATAGAAAAATATTCTCAGTTAATTGCCAAACAACTTGATTTAGATATCAATCCAGCCTTCAAAAACAAACTGTGCAGGGCCTGATAAAAAACATTCTCGCCTTCTTTGTATTCAATCAATCTGAGACACGCAAAAGGGGATAGGCAAGGCAC
>AJXC01001779.1_pt1 | contig 28802 bp, 36 predicted proteins | sample 404948 | NCBI WGS metagenome assembly AJXC01 (sample SAMN02954314, study PRJNA77837) | marine metagenome | biome: aquatic; feature: Guaymas Basin Hydrothermal Plumes; material: sea water; isolation source: Guaymas Basin Hydrothermal Plumes and Background water depths 1600, 1775... ... | reverse complement strand
CAAAATATAGATATTTTTAGACAAAATTACACTTAAAAAACTACCTAAAAATTGATATAAATAGACTATTTTTTATTAATAAAATGGTGTTTTAATGCGATAAATTGACTAAAAATTAATGATTATTGGCTTAAATATTAAAAATTTTCTAAATTTTTAGATAAAAATGTTATTTTATTGGCTTTAAAGTGGTGATTTTTGTCAAAATCGAGGCGTAAGGAATTGGAAAAAGTAGGAGCTTATAATTTATAAGTGACTATTTTTGAGAATTTCGACAACAAAGAGTTTGGTGAAAAGTACCCTTTAACACCTAAAGGTATAAGTTCTGCTAAGAGCAACAAAGTTGCTCAGCATAACTAAAATTCGATGCCTTCGATTTCGGCAATGGTATGAATATCTTTATCACCACGACCCGAGAGATTGATAATGATGTTTTTATCTTTGCCTAGTTCTTGTGCAAGTTTAATGCCGTACGCCACTGCGTGAGAGGACTCAAGCGCTGGCAAGATGCCCTCAACTTTGGTTAATATGTGGAAGGCTTCTAATGCTTCCTCGTCAGTAATGCCTACATATTGTGCACGACCTGAGTCCTTAAGATAAGCATGCTCTGGGCCTACACCTGGATAATCCAGGCCTGCTGAAATTGAATGGCCTTCGATAATCTGGCCGTTTTCATCTTCCATTAAGTAAGTTCTGTTACCGTGCAATACACCGACACTGCCTGCGCACAGAGGTGCTGCATGAGCCGTTGGGCCTTTTTCTAAACCATAGCCTGCCGCTTCCACACCATAAATAGCGACTGACTGATCGTCAATAAATGGATAGAACAAGCCAATAGCATTTGATCCGCCACCCACACAAGCAACCAGAGCATCTGGTAAGCCGCCTACTTGATCGGCAAACTGTGCTTTAGCTTCTTTACCAATCACGCTTTGAAAATCACGCACCATCATCGGGTAAGGGTGAGGGCCAGCAACCGTGCCAATAATATAAAAGGTGTCGTCGATATTAGTGACCCAATCACGCATGGCTTCATTGAGAGCGTCTTTTAGAGTTTTAGAACCTGAAGTTACTGGAATAACAGTCGCACCCAAGAGCTTCATACGAAATACATTGAGCGCCTGGCGAGCAACATCAACCTCACCCATATAAACAATACATTCCAAGCCTAAACGCGCCGCAACTGTGGCAGTTGCCACGCCATGTTGGCCAGCACCAGTTTCAGCAATAATACGAGTTTTCCCCATACGCTTAGCTAATAATGCTTGGCCAATGGTGTTGTTAATTTTATGAGCGCCGGTGTGATTTAGGTCTTCACGCTTTAGATAAAATTGCGCACCGCCAAGTTTTTTGCTTAAATTTTCAGCATGATAAAGTGGCGTCGTACGGCCTACATAATGCTTTAGATCATGCTCGAACTCTTTTATAAAGTCTGCATCGTCCTTGTATTTTTCATAAGCCTCTTTAAGCTCGGTAACGGCTGTCATTAATGTTTCTGCAATAAAAACACCGCCGTATTGTGCAAAATGCCCTTTGTCATCTGGAAGGTTGTACTTACTCATGTATTGACCCGTTGAATAAATTTTCTTATTTTATTAATGTCTTTTATCCCTATTTTACTTTCCACACCGCTAGACACATCAACGGCATAAGGATTGACTTGTCTAATAGCATCAGCCACAGTGGCTGTATTTAAACCACCCGCTAGAATAATCGGNAAATCAATATCAACTTTAGCCAAGCCCCAATCAAATTGTTTACCTGTACCGCCATAAGCTTCTTTATCAAACGCATCTAACAATAATCCGCTAGCTTGATGATAATCATCAGCTATTTTAACAATATTAGTGTCTTGAGTAACGCGTAACGCTTTAATGAATGGCACGTTGTATTGTGTGCAATCGTCTACAGATTCATCGCCATGAAATTGCAAAGTATCCAGTGGCACCTCACACAAAACTTCATCAATAAAACTTGAATCGGCATTAACGAATAAACCCACACGATTAATAAAAGGTGGCAGTGCATTAATAATTTTTACCGCAGTTTCAACATCAACATTGCGTGGCGATTTATCGTAAAACACCAGACCAATCGCGTCTATGTCAAGCATTGCTGCTTGACTTGCATTTTGTGCTTGAGTAAGTCCACAGATTTTAATTTTCATTATATTTGTATTTAGTGCTTTCCTTCAGCGTCTAATTTTGCCCTAATTTTGTCTCGATCAATCCACCATTTATCACCTACTAGTTGATCAATAGCGCCTGATAGTTTTTTTAAAAATACTTCTGGCTTGTCTAACTGCAACGTCTTACGCCACAAATCAAATGTTGATTGATCGCTAACGTGAGAATGGTCATCAGCCACGGAGGCTATCATTTGTGAGGCAAAAAAGGTTAAATCATCGTCTTTACCACAACGAATCGAGGTAATGTAATGTGCAGTAGCAGCTGCAATGGCACGTGTATCTGCTTCTTTTGGCGACTCTTCGACCAAGTGTTGCAACATAGCAACGGTAATTTCTGCATCAATCGGAAAAGTAACGCCTAGCCATAATGCGTGGCCCAGCGCTTTAAGTGCCTCCGGACCTTCGGATAAAAACATCACATCACACGCCTCAACAGCCAGATTCCAAAGCTCATTTTTTTGTGCTAAATCAAAAGCAGAAAAAGATTTTTCCCAAGCGTCGCTGCCTTTATAGCGTTCAACCTGAATACGCCCAATCTCTATTAAATGATTAATCCTGTCTTCAACCGGTGCGTCATCATGCAGATCGGCCAATTGTTTTTCAAAATAATCCAATTTAACCTGTAACTGTTCTTCATTGGCGTAAACGTCTTCGCCATCGTCACCATCAAAAATATTTTGATCTTTATTTAAATATTTAAATCCCATAATATAATGTGCCTCTAATAAAATGCCGCCTCCAAGCGGTCTTCCCAATTTTCTGGCGTATCGCCATAGTCTGGTTTGACATCCATACGAAAAAAGCGCTCATCAGAAGCTTTAGAAATGGCTTTTAAAGTTTCAACCAGCGATTCAAAATCATCAACTTGAGGATTAGCAATCATCACCTCGCTCAATAGCAACATAAAATGTTTGTTTAATAAATGCTTGTTATTTTACACTGACGATGCGCTCTTTTTACCGCAACAGAGTGTGTGATAATTGGTTTATGATTTTTTAGCTGCCTTCTTAGCTGGCTTTTTCTTTTTGCGCTTAGCAGTTTTGGATTTTACTTTTCCGGCTATGGCTTTTTTACACTCTTCAATGGTTAAATCTGAAGGTTCTTTATCGCCAAATAATTTCTTAATGGTGATGTTCTTTTGGCCTTTGCCTTTTTTCTTGCCGTTCCAAATGTAAGGGCCAAAACGACCATTGAGAATTTGAATTTCAGAATCATCAAAGGTTTTGATAATACGTTCGGCATCAAACTTTTCTTTAGCGGCGATTAGCTCCAGTGCTTTTTCAAGTGTGACATCTTCAGGAATATCTTCTTTTAAAGAGACATATTTCTTGCCATACTGTAGGTAGGGGCCAAAGCGACCATAGTTAGCTTTAATAACACCAAAGTCATCTGTTTCACCTACCGTACGTGGCATGTTGAATAGCTCTAATGCTTCGTCAAGGGTAATGGTTTCGATAACAAGGTTGCCACGCAGTGAAGCGAAGGCTGGCTTATCTTCATCATCTTTGTGGCCGATTTGTGCGAAAGGGCCAAAACGGCCAAAACGTACGCTGACCGGCTTACCACTTTTCGGATCAGTTCCAAGATCTCGCATGCCGTGTGTCTCTTCTCTAGAGATATCATCTGCTGCTTCAATTTTTGCATGGAAAGGGCCGTAGAACTCTTTGACCACACTTTGCCAAACAACACCCTGATTGGCAATAGTATCAAAATCAGTTTCTAAGTTTGCCGTGAATTTGTAATCAACAATGTCGCCAAAATGCTTAACCAAAAAGTCGGTCAATAGGTAGGCAACGCTAGTTGGAAAGAGTTTATTTTTCTCAGCACCTGCATTTTCTATCGGCTCTGACTGCTCAACCTTACCCTCATTGATTTCAATAAGTTGGTACGCACGCTCTACGCCTTCTCGCGTTTCTTTAGTGACATAGTTTCTGTCTTGCACGGTTGACACCATGGTGGCAAAAGTAGAAGGGCGACCAATACCCATTTCTTCAATTTTTTTAACCAAAGANGCTTCAGTGTAGCGCGGCTTAGCACGTGAAAAACTTTCTCTCGCTGCAAAACTGACCAAGGTTAGCTCGTCACCTTGGCTTAAATCAGGTAATAATTTGTCGTCTGATGACAAATAATCATAAACACTTAAAAAGCCCGGGAATACCAATATTTCACCGTTGGCTAGGAAGATCTCATCACGATTAGAAATATTGGTTTTGATTTGTGTTTTTTGTAATTTGGCATCACTCATTTGTGAGGCTAGCGTACGCTTATAAATTAATGCATAAAGTTTGGCTGCTTGGTCTTCTAAACCATAAATCTCTGGCTTGGTTAAATCTGTTGGTCGAATGGCCTCATGGGCTTCTTGTGCACCTGCATCTTTTGTTTTATAGCGTCTCGCTTGATGGTACTCAGCACCATACTTGGAAGTAATTTCCTTTTGGGCTGCTGCAATTGCCTCTTCAGATAATGTGAATGAGTCAGTTCTCATGTAAGTAATTGCGCCTTCTCGATAGAGGTTCTGCGCCAAGGTCATGGTTTGTTTAACTGAGAAACCGAGTTTTTGCGAAGCCTCTTGTTGCAAGGTCGAAGTAATAAAGGGTGACTTTGGCGAACGCTTAGAGGGTCTTTTTTCAATACTATTAACGCTGAATGTTGCGTCTAATAATGCATTGGCAAACTCAAGCGCTTCATCTTTTGTTGCAAAGTCTTTATCAAGTTTTGCCTCAACTAATTCACCTGTATCATTCACCAAATCAGCTTTAATTTTAAAAGTGCTTTTAACCGTATGGTCATTGATTTCTCTTTCTCTTTCAACCACCAAACGCACCACTGGGGACTGCACCCTACCTGCTGACTTCGCGCCTGAAACTTTTTTCCATAAAACGCCTGAGATTTCAAAACCCACCAAACGGTCAATCACACGCCTGGCTTGTTGTGCATCAACAACATCAAAGTTCACCGTTCTTGGCTGTTGAATCGCTTTTGTAATTGCGCCCTTAGTGATTTCATGGAAAACAATACGTGGCGTATCTTTCGGTAAATTTAAGGCTTCTAATAAATGCCAGGCGATCGCTTCTCCCTCGCGGTCCTCATCAGTTGCGAGATAGACTTGCTCAGATTTTTTGACTGCCTTTCGAAGATCGGCTACGACTTTTTTCTTGTCGTCGCTGATTTCATAATTAGGCTTGAAATTGTTTTCAATCTCAATACCGTTTTTCTTAGCCATGTCACGAATATGACCAATACTCGACTTAACGGTATAGTCTTTGCCTAAGAACTTTTCAATTGTTTTGGCTTTTGCGGGGGACTCAACAATGACAAGATTTTTTGACATTATTGAACGGTATGGTTATCGTCAAGGAATACAATTGATTCCAACCATTGTGCTGAAATTTCTTCGTCATTACTGTTACCCAACACCATCATTACTACCCACTTCAAATCATCCAAAGATACTGAAGAATCACCTAATGACATAATTTGATCAATGATCATTTCACGCTGGTTGGCATCTACTTGGCCCATGTTTTCCATGAATAATAAAAAGCCACGAGATTTAGCGTCCAACTTTAGTTTTTCTGCATCACTATAAATACGCATACCACCACGGGTATTGGCAAATGGTTTAACGCTGCCATCTTGCAAGGTGGCAATATTTTCTAGCCAGCTAAGGGCTTTTTCAATGCGAACTTCTTCGAAACCAGCATCCGAAAGATGGGCCTTGAGAGCGATATCATCAATTTCATTAGACGAATCTTGCTCTGCCTCTTCAAACAAATAGTCGAACATATAAGTTAGTACATCAAGAATATTGTGTGTCATAAAAATCTCACTTAGTTAATAGATAGCCAGAGCCACCAACCTTTGTCACCCTGTTTGCAAGTTCTAATAAAAGCAACTCTTGTGTAATGACTTGGGGGCTTAACTCACTTTTTTCAACCATTTCATCAATACTCATGGCTTCATAACTCAAGCATTTTAATAGCACAGAGGGGGTGTTGTCTACATCTTTTGTATAAATAGGTGCGTTATTGTCTGATAAAGGCACCTCTAAATCTAGTGATAGCTCTTCAACAATGTCTTCAATATTCTCCACTAATTTCGCCCCTTGTTTAATTAATTGATGACAGCCTTGTGACAATGGATTGTGGATTGAGCTTGGAATAGCAAACACTTCTTTGCCTTGATCAGCAGCTAATTTAGCCGTAATCATGGTGCCGCTTTTAATGCTGGCTTCAACCACTAGAGTGCCTAGGCTTAAACCACTAATAATCCGGTTACGTCTTGGAAAATTATTTGCTATGGGTGAGGTTCCAATAGAGAATTCAGATACCAGTGCACCCTGGGTTGAAATTTGGTGTGCCAACGATTTATGCTTTGCTGGGTAAATACGATCAAGCCCGGTTCCACAAACTGCAATGGTTAGTTGACCAGCTTCTAACGCACCAATGTGTGCACTGGCATCAATACCGCTGGCCATTCCCGAGGTAATCACCAAGCCTACTTTAGATAGTGCCTTAGCAAACTGTTGGGCGTTTTGTTTGCCCGCTGGGGTTGGATTACGACTGCCCACAATCGCAAGCTGTGGTTCAGACAAACAAGCGATATCGCCTCGTATATATAACACTGGTGGTGGATCAGCAATAGTTTTAAGTTGCTGAGGATAGCCCTCATCAACCAAAGTTAGAATATGGCAGTCCTCCGCCTCGGCCCAATCAAGGTCGGCTTGTACCGTTGAAACGTCCTGTTGCTCTAAATAATCAAGTGTCACTTGACGAAACAGTCCACATTCTTTGCGCGTTGCTTTTGATGCCAAAAACACCTGTTCGGGTGTTTCGAAAATTTTAAGCGCCTTATAAAAAGTACGCACACCCAAGTGGGGCGCCTTGAGTAACATCAACCAGTAAATTAAATCCATTTCAGCCTATTGTCGACAATATTAGCGTTATTATAAATTATCATAGTTATTTGCAAGGCGTATTATGATTTATGGTAAAATTGCAAGATTTTATTGGCTGATATTCTATTATGAAACAGAAAAGAACCTTCCAACCCAGTGTTTTAAAACGCAAACGTACTCATGGCTTTAGATCAAGAATGAGCACCAAGTCTGGCCGTGCAGTCATCAATGCTCGTAGAAGAAAAGGACGCAAGCGTTTAGCTGCTTAATGTCTCTACGGCTGACACGTGAGGCCAAAATCCTAAAACCCGGCGAATACACCCATATCTTTAAAGGGGGTAAGCGGGTCAAAGGTAAATATTGGCAAATCATTGCAAGACCCATTCAAGACCCTAGGCCGCGTTTAGGTTTAGCAATTTCAAAAAAAGTAACGCGTTTGGCTGTTGATAGAAACCGATTCAAGCGTGTTGCTAGAGAAACTTTTAGGGTGGCGCAACCGCACTTAGATAATTGGGGATTTGTGGTTATGGCCAGAAACGCTAAGCCAACCAAAAACCCAGAATTATCTACTGAATTACTAAATTTATTTAAACAGGTGATGAAAAAATAATTTGAATTATGCGTTATTTATTGCTTATTCCCATTAAATTTTATCAGCTATTTATCAGTCCGTTTTTAGGTGCTAATTGTCGCTTTGATCCAACCTGCTCACAATATTCTTATGATGCTGTGAAAGAACATGGCTTCTTTAAGGGTTTTGCACTAAGTGCAAAACGCATTGGAAAATGTCATCCGTGGCACGATGGCGGATTTGATCCAGTGCCAAAAAAACACATTCATTAATCAATAAATTATTCTTATGAACAATCAAAAACTATTTCTCGGTATTGCAATTTTCTTAACAGTTTTCTTGTTGTGGGACAAGTGGCAAATCACTCATGTCACCGATGAAAATGGCAATGTCGTACGCAAAACCCAAATCACACTCGATACCAGCACAAAAAATACTGATGTGCCAATGATCAACACAGAGGCAACACAAATTGATCTACCAACCGCACCAAGTATTAGCGAGTCACACGGTTATACCACGGTTACCACTGATTTATTAACGGTAGAAATTAGCCACAAAGGCGGTACTATTCAAAACGCCTATCTTAATACCTTCCCTATAGAAAAAGGTGGCGAAGAAAAATTCCAATTATTGAGTGACAAAACCGGTGCATTGTTTCAAGCACAAAGTGGTTTAGCCTCACGTGATGATTTATTGCCAACCCATTTATCCTTATTTAACTCTACTAATTCAAACTATCAGTTGTCTACTGACACACTCACCGTACCGCTGACTTGGCAAGGCAAAGATGGCACCACAGTCACTAAGAATTTTCACTTTAAAAAAGACAGTTACATTGTTGAGGTTGATTATCAAATCACCAACAATTCTAATCAAGCCATTCCGGTTAAAAGCTATGTACGTCTAAGTAGAAGTGCAATTGATCAATCCAACATGATGATGCCGACTTTTACCGGTGGTATCGTTTATGACAAGACAGACCATACAGTACAAAAAAATGAGTTTGATGATTGGGATGAGTTTAACGCACAACAATCAACGGGTGGCTGGATGGCAATGGTTCAGCAATATTTCATTGCTGCTTGGATTCCAAATCAAAATGAATCTCAGACGTTTTCTGCCAGCTCAAGCAACAACTTACACAAGCTAACAAATGCCAACCAACAAATTAGCCTTGGCGCCGGTAGTAGTGCAACACTAGCTGCTAATCAACTTTATCTTGGACCTAAAGAATATGGCAAGATTGAAGAAGTGGCTACTGGATTAAACTACACACTTGACTATGGCTGGTTAGACATCTTGGCAGATCCATTGTCTTGGGCCATCCATAAGATCAATGACTTTATCGATAGCTGGGGTTGGTCGATCATCATCATTACTATTTTAATCAAGCTAGTTTTCTATCCACTCAGTGAAAAGTCTTACCGCTCAATGGCAGGCATGAGAAAACTCTCGCCAAGATTGACTAAGCTTAAAGAGACCTATGGCGATGACAAACAAAAGATGGGTCAAAAAACCATGGAGCTGTACAAGAAAGAAAAGATCAATCCGGCCTCTGGTTGTTTGCCAATCATGGTGCAAATTCCAGTGTTTATTGCTTTTTACTGGATGCTACTTGATACCGTCGAATTACGCCAAACATCGTTTTGGTGGTTAACCGATCTATCAACGCAAGACCCTTACTACATCTTGCCAATTATCATGGGTGCGTCTATGTTTATACAGCAAAAACTTAACCCGCCGCCGCCTGACCCAATGCAAGCGAAGATCATGATGTCGTTGCCATTTGTGTTTACCATTTTCTTCTTGTGGTTCCCATCAGGCTTAGTGCTTTATTGGGTGTTTAACAACGTCTTATCTATTGCACAGCAGTGGACTATCAATAAACGCATTAACGCCTAAAAAATTAAAGCGACTGCGTTATTTGTCTTTCGACGTATTCAGTTATACTGTCTTTAGACAAAACACCTTGTAGCTTTAATTTTTAAAATGTTATTAGATAATTCAGATGAGTATCAATATTGGCGAGATGAAAAACTTGCCAATACGACTACTGAGCTAGCCGATTGTATTGTTGAGATACAAAACCCATCTAAACTCACCAGCGCAGAAAAAAACAAAGTTAAAAACCTATGTCAACATAGTAACTTTGCACTATTTCAAATTGACCCAACCGAGCAGTATGAAAATTCGGTTATTGATATCAATACACAATTTGGCTTAAAAGATTTTGACACGCATTTGTTTGTTAAAACAGGTGGGCTGGCACATATCACCCAAAGTGACAAAAAAGACCAAGGCGAATTTATCCCCTACACTGACAAAAATCTAGGCTGGCATACAGACGGCTATTACAATGCAATTGAACAGCGCATTCGTGCATTCTCCTTGTTCTGTGTGCGTCCTGCACTAAAGGGCGGCACAAGTGAATGGGTCGACCCACAAATGATTTATTTATTATTGCGTGAAGACAATCCTGATGTGGTTAAAGCATTGATTCACCCAGAAGCCATGAGTATTCCTGAACACAGAGTTGATGGCGAAGTTAGACGTGCGACTTCAGTTGGGCCAGTATTTTTCATTGATGAAAAAACACAAGCGCTTTATATGCGCTACACACAGCGCAAAAAAAATATTGAGTTCTTAGATTCACTTGAAATTAAACAAGCTGTAGCCTATTTAGATACCCTGTTAAATACAACAACTGACTATCACTTTAAACACTTAATGCAAACTGGACAAGGCTTGTTGTGCAACAATGTCTTACATAGACGCAACGCCTTTACTGATGACAAAGACAACCCGAGGTTGCTACTAAGAGGGCGCTACTTTAACCGAATCGAATAGGGATATAATAAGTTCATGATTAGCAACCACCGACTAGCTTCGGCCACACAATCTCCCTCGATTAATTGTAACGATCGTCCCAATGATGAAATTTCTCTCATCGTAATCCACAGTATTTCCTTGCCACCAGGTGAGTTCAGCAACAACTATATTGAACAGTTTTTTACCAATCAGCTCGATTTTAATGCACACCCTTATTTCAAAACCATTCAAGACTTACAAGTGTCTGCCCACTTACTCATTAAGCGTGATGGCTCAATCATTCAGTTTGTACCCTTTGATAAGCGTGCTTGGCATGCGGGAAAGTCTAACTTTAATGGACAAGATAATTGTAACGATTTTTCCATTGGCATCGAACTAGAAGGAACCGACAATCTTAACTATGAAGCGGTACAATACCAATCATTAAAAACAACATTAAAACAACTAAAAGACCATTATCCAGTCCAAAATATTGTTGGGCATAGTGATATCGCTCCGGGCAGAAAAACTGATCCAGGAGAGGCTTTTAATTGGGATGAAATAAAGGATTAATTTATGAAGCTACTCAATAAATCTTACTTACGAGCCAAGCAAATTCGACTGATTATTTTTGATGTTGATGGCGTGTTAACCGATGGCGGGTTGTATTTTTCTGACGATGGGCAAGAATTCAAACGCTTTAATTCACTTGACGGACTAGGCATCAAGATTCTAAAAGACAACGGTGTTGAACCCGCTGTTATTACTGCTCGCACCTCTACAACGGTTGAACATCGGATGAAAAATCTGGGCATTACGCATTTTTACCAAGGACAAGAAGATAAAGTAATTGCCTTCAACGACTTATTAGAAAAGCTCAATCTAAAGGCTGATCAAGTTGCTTATGTGGGGGATGATGTGATTGATTTGCCAGTGATGACTAAAGTTGGTTTACCTATAGCGGTTGCTAATGCACATGAATTGGTCAAAGAAAAATCTTGCATGGTGACTGAGAAAGCTGGTGGTCATGGTGCGGTTAGAGAAGCATGTGACTTTATTCTAAAGGCACAAGATAAGTTTGATGAGGCAATGAAAATCTATTTAGCGTGACTGATTTTCAACATCTTTGCTACCACACACTAAAGACCAAAGTGCCTGCTGGACGGGTTATCACCTATGCAGGTTTAGCACAATTAATTAATCACCCTAGGGCGCATCGCGCTGTCGGTTCAGCGATGAATAAAAACCCGTTTGCCCCTGAAGTCCCCTGCCATCGCGTGGTTAAATCAAATGGGGAATTAGGCGGGTTTGCGCTTGATATACAAGTCAAAATAAAACGCCTTCAAAAAGAAGGCGTTCAAGTAATCAATAATAAGGTTGTTAACTTTGGTCAGAAAGTCATAAAAACTACTTAAAGTTTTTTACCTCGCATCTTAGAAATCATTTGTAATTGCGCCATCGCTTCTGCCAATGCAGCTTGTGTTGTGCCAACATCATGACCATTATCCGAATTAGCCATCGCCTCTTCAGCGCGTTGCTTAGCTTCTAACGCCTTAGACTCATCTAAATCGTGTGCTCGGATTGCTGTGTCAGAAAAAATTGTAACTACATCAGGTTGTACTTCAACAATACCACCAGAAACATAAATAGACTCAACGCCTTTTTCAGTTTCCACTCTAACTTCACCCGGCTTTAATGTCGATAATAAAGCCACGTGTTTTGGATAGATGCCTAATTCGCCAGTAGACCCTGGTGCAAACACGCAATTCGCTTCACCTGAGTAAAGCGACTCTGTTGCACTAACGACGTCGACATGGATGGTTGACATTTATGCGTTCTCCGCTGCTTTTTCACGAACCTCATCAAGAGATCCTGTCATGTAGAAAGCTTGCTCTGGATAACTATCCATCTCACCGTCAAGAATCGCCTTGAAGCCAGAGATAGTGTCTTTTAAAGATACATACTTGCCTGGTGAGCCGGTAAATACTTCTGCCACAAAGAATGGCTGAGATAAGAAACGCTGAATCTTACGGGCACGTGACACTGATTGCTTGTCTTCTTCAGATAATTCGTCCATACCTAGAATCGCAATAATGTCTTTTAATTCTTTATAGCGTTGCAATACACCTTGCACACCACGAGCAACATTGTAATGCTCTTCACCAACGATGAGTGGGTCTAGCTGGCGTGAGGTGGAATCTAGTGGGTCTACCGCGGGGTAAATACCTAGTTCTGCTACTTGACGCGACAATACTACGGTTGCATCTAAGTGAGCAAAGGTTGTTGCTGGAGCAGGATCTGTTAAGTCATCCGCCGGTACGTATACTGCTTGAATTGAAGTAATTGAACCTTTCTTAGTTGAAGTAATACGCTCTTGCAATGCGCCCATTTCTGATGCTATTGTCGGCTGGTAACCTACCGCAGAAGGCATACGACCCAATAGTGCCGATACTTCAGTACCCGCAAGTGTGTAACGATAAATGTTATCAATGAATAATAATACATCACGGCCTTCATCACGGAAGTACTCAGCCATGGTTAAACCTGTTAATGCAACACGTAATCTGTTTCCTGGTGGCTCATTCATTTGGCCATATACCAGTGACACCTTGTCTAATACGTTTGATTCTTTCATCTCATGGTAGAAGTCATTACCCTCACGAGTACGCTCACCAACACCTGCAAATACTGAGTAACCAGAGTGCTCAATCGCAATGTTACGAATAAGCTCCATCATGTTTACAGTCTTACCTACGCCAGCACCACCAAACAAACCAACTTTACCACCCTTTGCAAACGGACAAACTAAGTCAATTACCTTAATACCTGTTTCTAATAATTCAGCTGCAGGCGCAAGTTCATCATAATTAGGTGCTGGACGGTGAATAGCCCAGGTAACCTCTTCACCAATATCACCTGCATTATCAATTGGTTCGCCAAGGACGTTCATAATACGGCCTAATGTTTTAGTACCTACCGGCACTTTAATTGGCACACCCGTATCTGATACCTCTAAACCTCGTTTTAAGCCTTCAGAACCACCCATTGCAATCGCACGAACCACATTATCACCCAACTGCTGTTGAACCTCTAATGTTAAACCTGTTTCGGTAACGATTAGGGCGTTATAAATACTCGGAACACTATCCGCTGGGAACTCAACGTCGATAACCGCGCCAATAATTTGTGTAATTTTTCCGTTGCTCATTTTGCTTTTTCCTCTTTTTTAAACTCTATTTTTTAAATTTATACTGCAGAAGCGCCACTAACAATCTCAGAAATTTCCTGAGTAATTGCTGCCTGTCTTGCCTTGTTGTAAACTAATTCTAAATCTTGGACCATGTCGCCAGCATTGTCTGTTGCACTCTTCATTGAGATCATACGTGATGACTGCTCACAAGCAATATTCTCTACTAGGCCTTGATATACTAAAGCCTCAATATACCTTACTAATAATGCATTCAACGCTTCTTCAGCATCTGGCTCATAAATGTAATCCCAATGATGATCCATATCATCGACTTCACCTGCAACCATTGGTACTAATTGCATCACTGTTGGCACTTGGGTCATGGTGTTTTGAAACCTGTTATAGGCCACAGATAACTGCTGAATTTCACCTGCATCGTAAGCATCTAGCATTACTTTAACGGTACCTAACAAATCATCAAAGTGTGGTGCATCGCCTAGATCCATCAAAACTGACTTAATGTTTAAGCCTGAATTTTTAAAGAATGAGATGGCTTTTTTACCAATAGTACAAATATCAACTTCAATACCTTTGGCTTGATAATCAGTTACTTGCTTTAACAAGCTTCTGAACAAGTTAGTGTTCAAAACCACCACACAAACCTCTATCACTAGAAACGATAATAATTCCAACACGTTTAACATCGCCCGCCTCTTTCATATACGGGTGTTCAAATTCAGAATGAGCATATGCCAAATGTCCAATAACTTTGGAGATTTTTTCAGAATAAGGGCGTGATGCCAACATTCTATTTTGGGCTTTTTTCATTTTAGACGCTGCCACCATTTCCATGGCCGAAGTAATCTTCTGAGTATTTTTAATACTCGCGATCTGCGTTCTAATTTCCTTTCCAACTGCCATATTATCTATTTACCAAGTATGGTTTGCTTTAAAGTCATCAATTGCAGCTTGTAATTCAGCTACAATTTCATCGTTATAGTCACCGGTTGTGTCAATTTTTTCAAGTAGTGACGCCTGATTTGCGTTCATATAAGCAATCAATGCCGCTTCAAAATCAACCACTTTATTTACATCAATATCATCTAGTGAGCCTGAGTTGGCTGCAAATAATGAGGTTGCCATTTGTGCTACTGATAATGGTGCGTATTGATTTTGCTTCATTAATTCAGTCACACGCTGACCACGGTCAATTTGTGCTTTTGTTTCTTTATCAAGATCTGAAGCAAACTGTGCAAACGCCGCTAATTCACGGTATTGTGCCAAGTCAAGACGAATACCACCACCGAGCTTCTTAATAATGTTTGTTTGTGCTGCGCCACCTACTCGTGACACAGACAAACCCGCATTAATTGCTGGACGAATACCCGCGTTGAACAAATCTGTTTCTAGAAAAATTTGACCATCTGTAATTGAAATTACGTTAGTTGGTACAAAAGCAGAAACGTCGCCACCTTGTGTTTCAATAATCGGTAATGCCGTTAATGATCCAGTTTTACCTTTGACTTCGCCATTGGTTATCTTCTCTACATAGTCTGCATTAATACGTGATGCACGCTCAAGTAAACGTGAGTGTAAATAGAATACATCACCCGGATAGGCTTCACGTCCTGGTGGACGCTTTAATAATAAAGATACTTCACGGTAAGCCCATGCTTGTTTAGTCAAGTCATCATAAACGATTAGTGCATCTTCACCACGATCACGGAAATACTCGGCCATTGAACAACCTGCATAAGGGGCAATGTATTGTAAAGCTGCTGAATCAGAAGCACCGGCTGTAACCACAATGGTATTTTCCATTGCACCGTGCTCTTCCAGCTTACGTACAACTGCCGCCACTGAAGAGTCTTTTTGACCAATGGCAACATACACACATTTAACACCCGTGTCTTTTTGGTTGATAATTGCATCAACCGCTACGGCTGTTTTACCAGTTTGACGATCACCAATGATTAACTCACGCTGACCACGGCCAACAGGAACCATCGCATCAATTGCTTTCACACCCGTTTGAATTGGCTCGTCAACACTTTGACGATCAATCACACCCGGTGCCATAACCTCTAATGGGCTAGTGTCTTGGGTGTCAATATCACCTTTACCATCAATTGGCTTACCTAGTGCGTTAACTACGCGACCTAACATCGCCTCACCCACTGGTACTTCCATCAAACGATTGGTACATTTAACTGTATCGCCTTGTGAAATATGTAAATAGTCGCCTAAAACAACTGAACCAACTGAGTCTTGCTCTAAGTTCAATGCCATACCAAACGTATTGCCTGGGAATTCTAACATTTCACCAAACTGAACATCCGCTAATCCATGAATACGAACAATGCCATCACTAACACTGATTACCGTACCTTCAGTACGTGCTTCAGCTGCGAAATCAAAGCCTTCTATTTGTTTTTTAATTAAATCACTAATCTCGCTTGCGTTTAATTGCATAACCCTTCCTCTTAATAAAATAAATTAATTGATTGACAAACGTGAACTCAGCTCATCTACTCGAGCCTTAATCGACAAGTCAATCACTTTGTCACCTTCTTTAATCACTACGCCACCAACCAAACTTTCGTCTATTTCGGTGTCGATACTAACTGTTGTACTGTATTTATCAGATAAATCACTCACAATCTGTTTTTCTTCAGTAGCGCTTAACTTATAAGCACTAACCACATGAAATGCTTTGGCATCACTACTAAGGTTGCTCATTATGTCAAACAACTCAAGCATACTTGGTAGAGCACCAATACGGCCATTGTCTAGCAACAAAGTAACGAAAGATGTCTCCTCTTTGCTTAATGCCCTACCTAAAATCGCCTTAAATACTTCTGCAACTGCTTGTGTTTTATTCTCACTAGTTGCGCCAGGCGAAGCAATAAATGCTTGCATATTTCCATCATTGGCTAATTCTGCACCCGCCTCTAATACGCCCCTCCAGTCTGAATGTGACTTATTTTGCTCAGCAATTTCAAAAACTGCATTAGCGTAGGGCTTGGCGATGGTTGTTAATTCCACTGATAAATCCTATAGTGTTTGCGACAATTTGCCTAACATGTCTTTATGTACTTTAGCGTCTACCTCTTTGGCCAAAACCGAATTTACACCCTGCATAACTAAATCAGACACTTGGTCTTTTAGCTCATTGCGTGCACGATTGGCTTCTTGCTCAATCTCCGCTTGTGCGTGGGTTTTAATACGGCCTGCTTCTTGAGAGGCAACATCTTTAGCGTCTTCAACCATTGTTGAGGCTTGTCTGCCTGCATTAGCAATGATTTCAGCTGCTTGATCTTTAGACTGATTAAGCATCTCTTGCGCTTTTTGTTGTGCTTCTTTATGCTCTGACAAGCCGCGTTCTGCTGCAATCAAACCACTTTCAATGCGCTTTTTACGCTCGTCCATGGCAGCAACAATTGGTGGCCAAATAAACTTCATGCAGAACCATGTAAACATGGCGAACATGATTAACTGGCCAATCATCGTCAAATTAATATTCATAGCTTAAACCTTGTGCTTTTAAGTAAACAGTCTTTAACCGGCAACCGCAAATATGATGTACATTGAGATACCTACCGCAATCATTGGTACCGCATCTACTAGGCCCATTACGATGAACATTTGTGTTCTAAGCATTGGGATAAGTTCAGGCTGACGCGCTGCACCTTCTAAAAATCTTGCACCCAAGATACCAATACCAACTGCCGCACCCAGTGCGCCTAAACCCATTAAGATTGAACCTGCTAAAAATAATGTTGCTTGTACTTCTGTCATTTCTTACTCCTTTTTTTTAAAAAATTAATGCTCGTCTTTCTGATGAGCCATGTCCATATATACAATTACCAAGGTCATGAAGATAAATGCCTGTAGTAATACGATCAAAATGTGGAAGATTGCCCACGGTAGTGACAAACTCCACTGAATCCAAAACGGTAACAAAGCGATTAAGATGAAAATCATCTCACCAGCATACATATTACCAAATAAACGCAAAGCTAGCGAAACCGGCTTAGCAATTAAGTTCACGCCTTCTAAAAATAAATTAAATGGTAACATCATTTTGCCAAATGGGTGGAACAAAAGCTCTCCTGCAAAACCGCCGGCGCCTTTTTCCTTAATGCTGTAATAAAGAATCAAGAAGAAAATACCAATCGACATGCCAAATGTTGCGTTTGGATCTGTGGTTGGCACTACTTTAAAGAATACATGATGAGGGTCTGCTCCAAAAAATACGCCAACCTGTTGTGCAAGGTACGGTAGCCAATCAACCGGCACCAAGTCCATGGTGTTCATCAGTATAATCCAGATAAAAGTTGTCAAACGCCAATGGTGCAACCATTGGGTTCTTGCCGTTAAATGAGCCACGAACATTCTCATCGATGAATTCAATAATGCTCTCAATAAAGTTTTGAGCGCCAGAAGGCGTATCAGCAGTCATCTTTTTACCAATGCGATAAAAGAAGGTTAAGAAAAGCGCACCTAAAATAAATGAAACGCCAAGTGTGTCTAAATGGAATGCCATAAAGCCCATCTCTTTAGCTTCTTGCGCAGTATGTGCAAATTCCCAAACACCCGTGTTTGGATTTTGACCATAAGTCAAGTTTTGTAGGTGATGTTTAATATAATCGCCAGAAGCGATTAATTCATTTCCTGTTGCCATAGTCTAAACTTCTGTGCTTATATTTATTGCCCGCCATTGGACAACATCTTATCTATTAAAAAACCAATCAATCCTAAAACCAAACTAACAATTAGAGCATCTGTGCTTAACTTTAAAAGGAAATGCCCTGCTAAAGTTAAACCCACTACCATCGCCATACGCATTATCACACTAATGGCCATCATCCCGATACCTGCCTGGGCGCTAATGGTTAAATCTTCTCTTTGTTTATTTGTATGCCGATTAACCAACCCTGTGTTCATCAAGCTAATCAACCCTCCATAAGCTGCAGAAAGCCCTGCACCCAATGTGGAGAAATAAGCGATGGTCACCAATATGATGATTAGTTGAATTTTTGGCAGCTTACTTTTCACTGCCAAAACCTCCGATATCACAAACCCACAAAATTGTGAATTATACAGTCTGATTGATGTAAATTAAAGACGTTTTTAGTGAAAAAACTACTTTTATTAGCAGTATTAATAAGTAACGATATTCTTATATATTTGACAACTTGCACAACTTTATTAATAATGGTTTTTTTTGAAACAAATCAACTGAGGAGAAAATATGGCACATGTTGTCGTAATTGGTGCAAGTACGGGTGGATTACCTTTTGCTTATGACGCTAAAAAAACATTGGGAAATGACCATAAAGTTACCGTCATTTCTAACAACCCAAACTTTAACTTTATTCCATCTAATCCGTGGGTTGCAGTGGGTTGGCGTTCTGAAGATGATATTAGTTTTGAGTTGGCGCCACATCTTAAACGCAAAGACATTAATCTAATCGTTGGTGAGGCTACTGAAATTAAACCAAATGACAATCAGGTCGTGGTGGGTGATCAAGTGGTAGATTACGATTATCTAGTATTGGCCACTGGACCTAAACTCGCCTTTGACGAGGTGAAAGGCCTTGGTCCTGATGGACATAGTGTTTCTATTTGTACCACGGCTCATGCTAAAGTTGCCTCAAGTGAGTGGGAAGATTTTTGTAATAATGGCGGCGGACCAATTGTTGTTGGCGCAGTTCAAGGTGCTTCTTGCTTCGGCCCCGCTTATGAATTCGCCTGTATTATGGATACCGACCTTAAAAAACGTGGCATTCGTGACAAATGCCCGATGACGTTTGTTACTGCTGAGCCTTATATCGGTCACTTAGGTTTGGGTGGTGTTGGCGATTCCAAAGGTCTTTTAGAATCAGAATTTAGACAGCGACACATTAAATGGATTACCAACGCCAAGGTTGCTTCAATTGCTGCTGATAAAGTCATAGTAGAAGAAGTTAACGACGAAGGGGAAACCATTAAAACACATGAGGTTGAAACCAAATACACTATGTTCTTGCCTGCCTTTAAAGGCGTAGACACCGTGGCTAAGTTAGCTGATGTTGATGCGGGCTATGTTAACCCACGTGGTTTTGTAATGATCAACGATTACCAACAGTCGCCTGTCAAAGAAAACATTTTCTCGGTTGGTGTGAATATCGCCATTCCACCGGTTGAGCCAACACCAGTGATGTGTGGCACGCCAAAAACGGGCTACATGATCGAATCCATGGTAACGGCAGTTGTACACAACATCGAAGACATGATTGCTGGCAAGTCACCTTCCAATATTCCAACCTGGAATGCGGTCTGTATTGCTGATATGGGCGATACCGGTGCAGCATTTGTGGCCATGCCACAAATTCCACCAAGAAACGTAACCTGGGCGAAAAAAGGAAAGATAATGCACCTGGCTAAAATTGCGTTTGAGAAGTTCTTCATTCGCAACATGAAAACGGGGAACCCTGAACCTGCCTATCAAAAGTACATTTTCAAAATGTTAGGTATTGAGCGCTTAAAATCAAAATCATAACTAACAATAAAGGTTGTTGATTGCAGCCTTTTTTACGCACTTTTTGTAATCATTTCCGCCGCCGCTTTACGCGCTTTGTCACTAACAACAGTACCGCTTAAAATTCGCGCTATTTCTGATATTCTATCCGTATCCGACAACTGTTCTACCGTGGTTTGCGCGCCAATGTCTTTTTGTAATTTGCTTACCCTAAGATGCTGATGACCAAAAGAAGCCACTTGTGCTAAGTGGGTAATGCAGACCACTTGATAATGTTCGGACAGCTCTTTAAGCTTCTGTCCAACCACTTCAGCCACTGCACCACTAATGCCCACATCCACTTCATCAAAAATTAGTGTTGGCGTGTATTCACTGTCACTACTTACTACTGAGACTGCTAATGAAATACGCGATAATTCACCGCCAGAAGCTATTTTTTTTAGTGCCTTAAAATCTTGCCCCATATTGGTTTTAACCAAAAAATCCACCGTTTCAACGCCGTTGAAACTTACACCCCCAGTCTTAGGCGTTAAATCAACCATAAATTCACTGCCCGGCATTCCCAACACCTGCATTGAACGCGTCACTAAGTCGGACAACTCTTTGGCTTTCTTCGTTCTTGCCTTGGTTAGTTGTTGTGCAATTTTTTGATAATTATTTTCCAATTGAAACCGCTCGGTATTTAATCCATCAATGGTATTTGTACCGCTACCAATTTCGCTCAACTGTGCTTGTATTTTTTCTTGAATACTTAAAAGTTCCGGAATTTGGCAATTGTGTTTTCTGGCTAAATCGTGAAACTCGCTCAATCTTTCTTCTAACTCACTCGCACTTTGTTCATCGACCGATAAGCCGTTGAGATAATGAGTTAACTCATAAATACTTTCTTGAGTTTGAACTTGAGCACCTGACAACAATTCCACCACTTGAGTAAGCTTACCGTCCATCTCTAACGCTTGAGACAGCTCATGATTAAGACTTAACATTTGAGCATTAATCCCTGTGTCATTCTCCAGTTGTGCCAAGACACTGGATGTTTTTTCAATTAAAGTTGTGGCATTGGCACTGGTTTTAAAGTTCGATTCAATACTATCAAGTTCATCTTGTAACAGTACTGCATTTTCTAATTCTTTCAACTGATGGCCCAGCAGTTCTTGCTGTTGCAATCGAACATCTTGATTACTATTCAGTTCGTCAATCTGCATTGTCACTCTTTTATATTGCGTAACCAATTCATTAAGTTGGGTGCAAAGTTCGCTGGTATCAGCGTAGGCGTCTAACAATTGCCTCTGTTGATCGCTTCTGAGTAAAAGCTGATGCTCATTTTGACCGTGCATATCAATTAAAAGTTCGCCCACGCTTTTTACGATGGACAATGGAACACTTGTACCATTAACAAACGCTTTCGAACGACCATCACTACTGATAATTCGACGTAAAATACACTCACCTTCATCTTCTAACGATTGACTTTTAAGGTAATTCTGAATCTTTTGGTGATGCGCCACATCAAATGAGGCACTGACCTCGGCCTTATCCATACCATGACGCACCAAGGTAGAATCGCCACGCCCACCCAAGGCAAGATTAAGCGCTTGCAAGAGTATTGACTTGCCCGCACCGGTTTCGCCCGTTACCACGCTCATACCTTTTGCAAACGACAAATCCAGCCGTTCAACAACTGCTAAATTTTTAACCGATAATTGAGCTAACATCTCTACTTAAGACAGCTTACCGCCCCAATGCAGTTTGGAACGAATAATGTCAAAATAATCATAATCCTTCGGGTGCAGTAAATGAATAAAACTACCGTGTTGGCGTACACGAATATCATGTCCCGATACAATAGGAACTGAGGTCTGTCCATCAAAACTAACCGTTGCCCCTTCGTCCGACTCTTTCACTCGAACAACTACCTCGCTACCTCCCGGCACTAATAAAGGACGGTGACTCATGGTGTGCGGGCAAATTGACACTAAGCCAATCGCATTCACACCCGGATGCATGATCGGCCCACCACTAGAAAGTGCATAAGCCGTTGAGCCCGTTGGTGTGGTTACAATCAATCCATCGGCACGTTGATTATTTACAAGTTTATCGTCAATAAACACATCAAATTCAATCATTTTTAAGGTCTCTTTACGATGGACAACCACGTCATTAAGAGCTAAAAACTGATCAAGTACTTTGCCTTCTTGTTCTATTTGGCAAAACAACAAACAACGTTCTTCCTTGGTAAATTCACCTTTAAGCACCTGCTCCACTATCTCAATCATATTGGCCACTGAGACATCGGCCAAAAATCCAAGGCGTCCTAAGTTAACGCCCAAAATCGGAATGTTGTTATCAACAAAAGAGCGTGCTGTGTTAAGCAACGTACCATCGCCGCCCACCACAATAATTAGATCCGCTTGTTCAGCAATCTGCTCCGCTTCTGTAACAACGCCAACGCCTTGATCTTCAAGAAAAGCACTGAGCTCTCGCGCTGTATTGTCACTAACAGAATCTTGCGGTTTGGTAATAACGCCAATGGTATTAAACATAGTTAATTTATTACTGTTGATTTATTTAAAATAGCCCTTATATAACGAATACAAATATACATGAATTGGACAACAAAATGACAAAAAAGAAGGCGAAGGGTAAAGACACAAAAAAACCCGAAGACAAAAACGTCAAGAAACAAACGGAAGAAACACAAGAGGATGACTTACAGTCACAATTAGAAGAGGCCCAACAATCCGCCAAAGACAATTGGGATAAAGTGCTTCGCGCCCAAGCCGAGATGGAAAATCTCAAACGCCGCAATGCTAAAGACCTTGAAAACGCACACAAATTTGCACTCGATGGTTTTGTTAAAGCATTGCTTGAAGTCAAAGATTCCCTATCCATGGGCCTTAAAATTGCCAACGAAGAAAAAGCCACCATTGAACACATCATTGAAGGCTTAGAAATGACCGACAAAGTTTTTCTCTCTACCTTAGAAAAATTTGGCGTGGAAATGATTAGCCCCACGAATCAGGCTTTTAATCCAGAATTTCATGAAGCCGTCACCATGGTGCCAATGCCCGACAAAGAATCAAATTCAGTCTTAGAAGTAGTGCAAACTGGTTTTACCCTTAATGGTCGTTTAGTGCGTCCGGCCATGGTGGTGGTGGTTCAGTAAATCTTTCTCTAAAATTTAACTGAAAAATTCAGGAATTATTGAAATCAGACTTCAAAATCATAAAAATCGGTAATAACAGTAAAATCAACAAACTTACTTTCAGTTAAAAACAGCTAAAACTCGTTTTTTTGCGAAAATCATCCATTTGATGCGGATAAATTCATAATTTTGCATGGCGTAAACACGTAATCAATACGAAATAGGCAATGTCTATTTCATTTGAATAGTAACGATTAAAAATTTCGGAAATTTTGACAATTAACCCATTGTCCTTATGGATGTTTGTTTTTAGAGGTTACATGACATATAATAAAGATTTGACTCTAGGTGTAACAAGAAAATACACTTGGAACATCAACTCTTGGGAGAGACTTGAAACGCTTATTATTACCATTATTCTTACTATTATTTTCTGTTTTCGCACAAGCAGAAAATGATCTACTACCTGCTGACGAAGCCTTTAGCTTTAAAGCCAAAGTGGTTAACGATGAAATTTTGCTTACTTGGGACATTGCTCAAGGCTACTACCTTTATAAAGAAAAAATTAAAATTTCTTCGAACTATTCCAAACAGTTGGGCATAGCAAAATTCCCCGAAGCTAAAATAAAAAACGATGAATTTTTTGGCAAAATTGGTGTTTATCGTAACAACGCCATAGTTGCCATCCCTGTTCTAGAAGGTGATGCGAAATCCATTTTATTAACCATCACTTATCAAGGCTGTGCTGATCTGGGTGTGTGCTACCCACCCATTACTAAATCAGTAGCGCTAGACATCAGCAATATTAATAGTCCGTCATTGGTTGATAGTGCACTAGGGATACTGTCCAAAGCTAAAACCAGCGCTCAATCGGCAGTTGAAAAAATTAACCCAATCTCCGATGAGCCTCTTCCTGCTGATGAAGCTTTTGGTTTTTCTGTTGTTGCTACTGATGCCAATACACTACTAGCAAGTTGGAACGTTCATCCTGAGTACTATCTGTACCACGATAAATTTTTTATTGATGCCAAGGGCGCTGAGATTGGCAACGTACCCTTTCCAAAAGGCAAGATTAAAGACGATGCGTTGTTTGGAGAAGTTCAAGTACATAAAGGCACATTAAGCATTGAGGTGCCACTTAAAAACATAACCTCACAACCCATTACTTTTACTGCCAAATATCAAGGTTGCTGGGAAGGGGGTATTTGCTATCCGCCACAAGAAAAAAGTGTAGAAATCATACTGCCCATACAGGGCGCTAAAGTGGACACTATTGCCCCCCCTGTCCTCAAGACCAACAATACGGTAGTAAGTCCATCCACTCAAGCCACTGCAACTGTCGACCTTAATGAAACCGATCAAATTGCAGCACTGCTGCAACAAGACAATATCTTCTTAATACTGGCTAGTTTTTTTGGTTTTGGTTTGTTACTTTCACTAACCCCTTGTGTCTTCCCAATGATCCCAATTTTATCGGGCATTATTGTTGGTCAAAAAGGTGAGGTCTCTACGCAAAAAGCGTTGATTATGTCGATTGTATTTGTACTTGCCATGAGCATAACGTATTCTGTTGCGGGTGTACTGGCAGGCTACTTTGGTGAAAACTTACAAATACTGTTCCAAACACCTTGGGTATTAGTGGTCTTTAGTTTGGTTTTTGTTGGCTTTTGGCGTTTTCAATGTTTGGCTATTATGAGATTCAACTGCCTGCTAGTTTGCAAGGCAAGATTGCCAGAATTAGCAACAAACAAGAAGGTGGGCACTTAATCAGTGTTGCCATTATGGGTTTCTTATCCGCTCTAATTGTTGGACCTTGTGTCGCGCCACCATTGGCAGGTGCACTCATCTATATTGGCCAAACCGGTGATGCCCTACTTGGTGGTGTGTCGCTATTTGTAATGAGTCTAGGCATGGGCGCACCACTGTTAGCGATAGGCGCCGGTGTGAGTAAATTACCTAAAGCTGGTGGCTGGATGGACAACGTCAAATACGTCTTTGGTATCTTAATGTTAGCCGTGGCTATTTGGTTGCTTGATCGCATTATTTCACCGGTCGTATCACTCGCACTGTGGGCAACGCTGTTTAGCTTCTCACCAATTGCGATGGGTGTTCTTAATTCAATCACCAACACACCAACACCGTGGCAACGCATATTTAAGAGTATCGGGCTATTGGTATTGGCCTACGGTATTTTACTTTGGGGTTTAGTGGCTCGTGGCGGTGGCGACATGTTCGCACCGCTTTCTGGTTACGGCTCTAGCACCCAATCAGAACAAGTGCATGTTAAATTTGAAAAAATTAAATCAAACGCGGATCTTGATCAAATATTGTTCAGAGCCAAGGCAAACAATCAAATCGTCATGCTAGACTTTTATGCTGATTGGTGTATCTCTTGTAAAGAACTTGAACGTTTCGTATTCTCAAACGCCAGTGTCGTTGACGCCATGAAAAACGCCATTGCTCTACAGGCTGACGTCACTGCAAACGATGCAACTGATAAAGCTCTGATGGCTCGTTTCAACATTATTGGTCCGCCCGGTATTTTGTTTTTCAAAAACGGTATCGAGTCTCGAGGTCAGCGTATTGTTGGCGAGATTAATGCACAAGGATATTTAGAACACTTTAACAACGCTAAATAAAAAATACAGTTAAAGTGTTGACAAAGCCTACTAATATTCACGATAATGGTGGTAAAATCGAAATTATTTGATGGTTTTGATTGCTTATGTCAGATATTTTGTTGCTCAATGGTCCCAACCTAAATATGCTGGGTACGCGTGAACCGGATCATTATGGTGCACAAACGCTAGACGACATTGTTACCAGCCTTACCTCGTTGGCCGAACAAGCTGATTTAACGCTGGAACACCATCAGGACAATTCAGAGGTGGGTCTCATTGAACAAATTCACAAAGCCCATTCCAATGATACTTGTTATATTATTATTAATCCTGCGGCATTCACGCACACATCAGTAGCGCTACGTGATGCATTATTAGCGGTTAATATTCCATTTATTGAAATTCACTTATCCAACGTATACAAACGCGAGGATTTCCGCAAACAATCTTATTTTTCAGACATTGCGCAGGGAGTAATTTCTGGCCTTGGCGCTCAAGGCTATGAATTTGCTATGAATGCAGCAATTAAACACATTAAACAACCAAAGGGGGAATGATGGACATTCGTAAAGTAAAAAAATTAATGGAACTGTTAGAGCAATCAGGCATGGCAGAAATTGAAATTGTTGAGGGTGAAGAATCTGTTCGTATATCACGCTATGGTAATGCGCCAGTTGCCGCGGCACCAATGACACTATCTGCTCCTATGGCCGCACCTGTTGCCACAGCGCCTGTTGCAGAAACGACAACGGAAGAATCGGCAACCGTTGTTGATGGGCACCCCATCACTTCGCCAATGGTCGGTACTTTCTATGGCGCAGCATCGCCAACCTCTGATACATTCGTATCAATTGGTCAACACGTTAATCAAGGCGATACAATTTGCATCGTTGAAGCGATGAAAATCATGAACCAAATCGAAGCCGACCAATCAGGTACTGTGACTGAAATCCTGTGTAAAGATGGTGATTCGGTTGAATTTGGACAAACATTAATTGTAATCCAATGAATAAAATCAAGAAAGTTCTAATCGCCAATCGTGGTGAAATCGCCTTGCGTATTTTACGTGCCTGTAAAGAGCTAGGCATCAAAACCGTAGCTGTTCACTCAGTTGCTGACAGCTGTCTTAAACATGTGCGTCTTGCTGACGAGTCTGTATGCATTGGTCCAAATCCATCTACAGACAGTTATCTTAATATCCCTGCACTGATTAGTGCGGCTGAAGTAACACACGCAGATGCAATTCACCCTGGCTACGGTTTCCTGTCTGAAAATGCAGATTTTGCACAGCGAGTTGAAGAGAGTGGTTTTATTTTATTGGCCCTCGCGCTGAGAATATTCGTGTGATGGGCGACAAAGTAGCGGCTATTAAAGCCATGCAAAAATCTAGTGTACCTTGTGTGCCTGGATCAGATGGTGGTTTGGGTACTAACGACATTGAGAATATAGAGCTTGCGCGTAATATCGGCTTGCCTATTATTATTAAAGCCTCTGGCGGTGGTGGTGGCCGTGGCATGCAAGTGGTTGAAAAAGAAGAAAATTTACTCGCTGCAATTGAACTTGCCAAGACCGAAGGGCTGAGTTTTTTTGGCAATGCAGAAGTGTACATGGAAAAATTCCTCACCACACCTCGACACGTTGAAATTCAAATATTGGCGGATGAACATGGTAGCGCTGTGCACCTCGGTGAGCGTGACTGCTCGATGCAGCGACGCCACCAAAAAGTGGTTGAAGAAGCGCCTGCACCGGGTATCACCCCAGAGCTACGCAACAAAATCGGCTCTGTTTGTGCCGATGCGTGTAAAGCGATTAATTATCGAGGCGCAGGTACGTTTGAATTCTTGTTTGAAAATGATGAGTTTTACTTTATTGAAATGAACACTCGTGTTCAAGTAGAGCACCCAGTAACCGAGATGATTACTGGTATTGATATTGTGCGCGAACAAATACTCATTGCTGACGGCCAACCGTTGTCGTTCACTCAAGATGAAGTTGAAATTAAAGGCCATGCAGTCGAATGCCGTATCAACGCCGAAGACCCGAACAACTTTATGCCATCCCCAGGCAAAATTACCCAGTACCATGTTGCTGGTGGCTTGGGCGTGCGCGTAGATTCACACATTTACAATGGTTACACGGTACCGCCACATTACGATTCGATGATTGGTAAATTGATTACTTTTGCCGACACACGACTTGGTGCCATTATCAAAATGCAAAATGCATTGGATGAGATGGTGATTGACGGCATCAAAACCAACATTCCATTACAAGCCCGCATCATGAAAGATGAAACTTTCCGCGAAGGTGGCATGAACATTCACTATCTTGAGAAAATGCTCGGAGAGTCTCACTAAAGAACGATGACTATGATTAAAGCAGGCATTATTGGTGGCACGGGTTATACCGGTGTTGAGTTGTTGCGCTTGTTGCATAACCACGCCCAAGTGGAGGTGATTGCCATTAGTTCTCGTTCAGAGGCCGGACAATTGGTTGGCGATTTTTTCCCGTCTTTAGCAGGGCAGACAGACTTAGCCTTCACAGCGCCTGATGATGCAGTCTTAAACGAGTGTGATGTGATTTTCTTTGCAACACCACACGGAGTTGCAATGGAAACTGCAGGCGCCTTTATTAACAAGGCATTAAAATAATTGATTTAGGCCCAGATTTCCGTTTGCGTGATAAAGATGAATATGCACAGTGGTATGGTTTGGTAAAATTTCCAAGATGATCTGCTTGCATCGTCGGTGTATGGGCTTTCTGAAATCAATCGCGAGCAAAATTAAAGACGCACAACTCATTGGCAATCCAGGCTGTTTCCCGACTACTGTGTTGTTAGCGCTTAAGCCACTGATT
>AJXC01001871.1_pt1 | contig 30940 bp, 40 predicted proteins | sample 404948 | NCBI WGS metagenome assembly AJXC01 (sample SAMN02954314, study PRJNA77837) | marine metagenome | biome: aquatic; feature: Guaymas Basin Hydrothermal Plumes; material: sea water; isolation source: Guaymas Basin Hydrothermal Plumes and Background water depths 1600, 1775... ... | reverse complement strand
TTTCTCGCATTTTTTACGTCATTGACAAAATTTCCTAAATTTTCATAAAATAACGACAAAAACCTTGATTTACCCAATAAAAATGTCACTTTTATGCCAAAAATAAAGGAAAATCAGTACTTTTATTCGATCATTTTCAAAATTTCGTAGATTTTTATGCAAGATTTAATCGATCCAATATTCCAATCAAAACAAAACCTTGAAACCGCCTTTATCGATGGTCTAGAATCAATGCTAGAGAACGATGGATTGGGCGTTTTTATCTTAGTATTAGCCAACGCATTGTTTGATGACAAACTTTGGAAAAAACTAAACCAGCATTAGCCAAAAAATTTGAACAACTAAAATCTTGCCCGATTATCGGCGCACCTGATGATGTGGATGTGTTTAATCAACTCGCTCAACTTAATTTTGATGAGTTAGAAGTTACTCAATGGCGTGAGATTGGTGGTTTTGAATTACAATACAATCCATTACGAGCATTGCGTCCACAGCGACTATCTGGCGCAAAAACTAAAGGCATGAGCATTGCTTTTGATGAAAAAGGATTTCACTTTAACAAGCCATTTTTACAAAAAGAACGTTTTTGGGAAGGGCAATTTTTCTCCAAGAAAATCTCCCTCTTGTATAACAAGTTTCCCTTTGCACCATTACATGGTTTGGTCGTGGTTGAACGCGAGCAGCAGCACCCTCAGCTACTCACATTTGAATTACACCAATTTGCCTGGATGATGGCCAACTCGGTATCAACTGGCATACCTGGGTTTTCTTTGGCTTACAACGCTTACGGCGCATATGCCTCGGTTAATCATTTTCACTTGCAATGCTTTGTTAGAGAAAAACCTCTGCCACTGGAAAATGATAAAAATATCCATTGGTTCATTACTGGTTTGAAGCACTTTCTGATGCCTGGGAATTTATCGAAGCGCTACATCGAGATGAACAGCCTTACCACTTAATTTACCAAAATAACAAAATTTTGTGCGTGGTTAGACAGCGACAAGACGATTACACCCACGCCAATTGGACGGCGGGATATGCTTGGTATGAGGCTTGTGGCGGTGTTAGTGTGTCTAATCTAGATGACTTTAATCGTTTAAATGAAACAGACTTAAAAGAAGAGCTAAACAAGCTTGTAATTAAATAATATCTTTTTTTAAGATATTATTGCAAAATCGTTTTTTTTTTTGCTATAATCATCTCATTGTTAAAAAGTCATGTTTTTAACAATGCGACTGAAAGACTTAATATCTCCATATATTAATTATCTGTCTTTTAGTTTTTGGGGGTTTAAATTTAATTCTTCTCGGCTTTAATCAAAGCCCCCATCTTTTAACTCTTAAAGTCTTCTTAAATAAGTCATACGCGTTCTTTTGATGCGGTAAAATTTTTGTTATTTTTCCCAAATTTCGTATGTCAATTTCGGACTTAGATGCAACCGCATCGTTTCAAAATTTAATTTTAAAATTACAATCATTTTGGGCCTCTAAGGGCTGCACATTATTACAACCGTTTGACATGGAAATGGGTGCAGGCACTTTTCATCCCGCTACTTTTTTACGCGCAATTGGCCCTGAACCCTGGAAAGCCGCTTATGTGCAGCCTTCACGCCGACCAACTGATGGTCGCTATGGTGAAAATCCGAACCGCCTTGGGCATTACTACCAGTTTCAAGTATTACTCAAGCCATCACCTAAAGACATTCAGGATCTTTATTTAGAATCACTCACTGAAATTGGAATTGATTTGACCATGCACGATGTGCGTTTTGTTGAGGACAACTGGGAGTCACCAACGCTTGGTGCTTGGGGTTTGGGCTGGGAAATCTGGCTTAACGGCATGGAGGTTTCACAATTCACTTATTTTCAACAAATTGGCGGCTTACCGTGCAAACCTGTGGCAGGCGAACTCACCTATGGGCTTGAGCGTTTAGCCATGTATCTTCAAGGGGTTGACTCTGTATTTGATTTGGTGTGGGTAGAAGGTGTTAGCTATGGCGATGTCTTTCATCAAAATGAAGTAGAGCAATCAAAATACAATTTTGAGATTGCGGATACTGAAGTGTTGTTTAGACAATTTGATGAGGCTGAGGCTATGAACGAAAAACTCATTGAAGAATCACTGCCCTACCCAGCTTACGAACAAGTGATGAAAGCATCGCATTTTTTCAATTTACTCGATGCCCGTCACGCTATTAGTGTGACGGACCGCGCACGGTTTATTCGCCGGGTTCGGGCCATGAGTCAAAAAGTAGCGCAATCGTATTATGATTCTCGTGAAGCTTTAGGTTTTCCGATGCTGGAGAAAAAATAACCCTGCATGCAGATCTTTTCTAGACTTTATCAAAAAGCACTGGATTGGGCGCAGAGTAAATACGCCATTTATTGGCTTTCTATTGTTAGTTTTTTAGAGTCATCAATTCTGCCATATCCACCGCCAGATGTGATTTTGGCGCCAATGACACTCAAGCAACCAAACAAAGCTTATTATTACGCGTTAGTTTGTACGATCACCTCGGTTCTCGGTGGTTTAGCAGGTTATTTTTTAGGGGAAATATTACTTAATTTCTTACTTGGATACGGCTTAATTAAAGTAGAAATGATCGAGGTTGCAAAACAATGGTTTGATCAATATGATATTTGGTTTGTTGGCTTAGCTGCATTTAGTCCATTGCCTTACAAATTAGCCACGATTACAGCTGGAACCATGAATATGGCGCTATTACCATTTATCTTGATTTCATTATTGGCACGTGGTGCTCGCTATTATTTAGTGGCTTTCTTGGTAAGAAAATTTGGCACTCAAGCCGACGTTTGGCTACACAAGCATGTTGATCGACTTGGCTATGTTTTGGTTATTATTGTGATTTTAGGAATTTGGTATGTTAATTAAATTACTGGTTGTTATTTTTATCTCCACAAGTCTTGGCGGGTGTTTTTCATCCTCACCCAAGTCGAGGGTGATTATTGTTGAAAAATCGATCAACCAATACAATATTAATCAGACGCGACTATCGAATGAGGTAATACCCAATAAACAGACTGAAACAACCACCACGAAAAATAAAGTGTCTAAAAAAAGTTGGTCCATTCCAGTGGCTGGAAAAGTGCTAAAAACTTTCTCTAAAAANACATCCCGGTTTAACTTTTAACACCAAGCCAGGCCAAACAGTCCGTGCTATTCGTGATGGTACGGTTATTTATAGTGGCGATAAAATGAAAAGTCATGGCAAGATGGTTGTTATTAAGCATCCATTGGGTTTTTATAGCACTTACACACAAAGTCAAAGTCTGAAAGTTAAAGGTGGCGATAACGTTACAAAAGGACAAGTTATTGCTTTAACCAGTAAGAATGATTTTTACTTTGAAATGAAAAAATTTGAAACACTGATTAATCCACTCAAATACTTGAAATAACAGCTAAAATAAGCCACATGAATGAATTTTTACAAAATTTAACCCCACTTGAAACGGTTGGTATTTTATTTGCTGTCGCCTTTATTGCGCATATTGTCCTAGGTGTTGCACTTAGAAAGATTATTTCTCATGCTGGCAAAACTAAAATTCAATGGGATGACCATCTGATTAAAGCTGTTTCAGCACCACTAAAAGTACTGATTTGGTTTGGCTGGGTTTATTTCTCTATTAATGCTTTCAAAGGGCAAATCGAAGCCTTTAACAAAGTAGTGGAATATATCGATATTGCGCCAATCTTTATTGTTACTTGGGGTGTCATTAGGGTTATTTCAGGGGTTGAGGGTTATTTGCTTGAGGCCGATAACAGTGTTAACAATGATTCGGTCCGCCTATTTACACGATTGATCAAAATTTTGGTAATTGTAGCTATTTTATTAGGCATTGCCCAACATTTAGGCTTCTCAATCTCTAGCTTACTTACCTTTGGTGGTGTCGGTGGTATTGTCATGGGTTTTGCCGCTAAAGACATGCTAAGCAATATCTTTGGTGGGCTAATGATCCAAATGGACAAACCTTTTTCAACCGGTGATTGGATTCGTTCGACCGAATTTGAAGGTACGGTAGAAAAAATCGGCTGGCGCATGACCCGCATTCGAACCTTTGCTAAAAATCCAGTTTACATTCCCAACTCTATTTTTGCTTCAATCCCCATTGAGACGCCATCACGTATGACCAATCGTCGCATCAAAGAAGTGGTGGGCATTCGTTATGACGATATTGCGCAAATACCCGTAATCGTTGCTGAAGTAGAAGCCATGTTAAAAGCACATGAAGGTATTGATCAATCTGAATCGTTGCGTGTTTATTTCAATTACTTCAATGCTTCTTCACTTGATTTTAATATTTATGCCTTTACCAATACCACTAGTAAAGATATCTATCAAAAAATTAAACAAGAAATACTACTCAATGTTGCAGATATTATTGCCCAGCATAAAGCAGAAATTGCCTACCCAACACAAACGCTACACATTCAAAAGTAATGCCTTTATCTAAACTACACATTCGCACTTTCGGGTGTCAGATGAACGAATACGACTCCAATAAAATGAGTGACGTGCTTAAGCACTCGCATGGCTTGGAGCTAACCGATGACGCACTTGAAGCCGATGTGCTTTTACTTAACACTTGTTCTATTCGTGAAAAAGCCCAAGAAAAGCTGTTTCATCAACTGGGGCGCTGGCGTAAACTCAAAGAAAAAAATCCAAATCTAGTGATTGGTGTCGGTGGCTGTGTCGCTTCACAAGAAGGCGAACTCATTTTAAAACGCGCACCCTATGTGGATATGATTTTTGGCCCACAAACGCTACATCGCCTGCCCAATATGCTGAGTGATGCACTGGGTGATAAAAGGGTTAGTATTGATATCTCTTTTCCAGAAATTGAAAAATTCGACCACCTGCCTGAGCCAGAAGCCAGTGGTGTAACTGCTTTCGTTTCCATTATGGAAGGTTGCTCTAAATACTGTACTTTTTGTGTGGTGCCATATACGCGTGGCGAGGAAGTCTCACGCCCGTTTAATGACGTGATTAAAGAGGTTCAAATTCTAGCCGACCAAGGTGTTAGAGAGGTGAACTTACTCGGCCAAAATGTCAATGCTTATCAAGGTTTAATGGATGATGGACAAAGTGCTGATTTGGCGCTATTGATTAATATTGTGGCACAAATTGATGGCATTGATCGCATTCGTTATACCACTTCACATCCGGTGGAATTCAGTGATAGCTTAATTCAAGCGTACGCTGAAGTACCTGAGTTGGTTTCACACTTGCATCTGCCGATTCAAAGTGGCTCTGATAAAATTTTAACCCTAATGAAGCGTGGCCATACCGCAATTGAATATAAATCAAAGATCAGACGTTTGCGTGAAATTCGCCCCGATATTTCAATTTCTAGTGACTTTATTATTGGCTTTCCTGGTGAAACCGATCAAGACTTTGATAACACCATGAAGCTTATCAATGATATTAATTTTGATAAATCCTTTAGTTTTATTTATTCCCAGCGTCCTGGCACACCAGCGGCAAGCTACCCCGATGATGTCGATATGCAAGTCAAGAAAGATCGACTGAGCTTAGTACAAAAAACCATCGATGAGTCTACTGAAGTGATTTCAAAAGCCATGATTGGTAGCGTGCAAAAAGTCTTGGTTGAAAACAAAGCCAGAAAAGACGACAATATGTTCGGTAAAACTGAAAATATGCGAAACACTCACTTTAAAGGCGACGAAACTTTGATTGGGAAAATTGTCAACGTTAAAATAACCGATGCACGTGGCAACTCTTTAATAGGGAAACTGATTGACTAGTTATAAACCGTCTCAAAAGGGAAAGATACTTTTAACATTTCTCCATCAGTGTTAATAATTATATTGGCAAGCCAGCTCATCTTTCTAAGTGAGCACAGAGAAATAAACCCCTTACCTCTAAAATGATTTTTTGTTCTTTTCGTTAAGGAATAAGGCAATAAGTTATGATTAATTTCAATGCCTTCAAAATTAACAAATACCTCTTCAGTACTAACGCCTTCTAGCATAACGTCAATATCAAGAGGCTGAGTTTGAGGAATGCCAACAGGAAGAACACTTAATGTTAAAAACTTTTCTTTACTAATTTCTATCCTGCAGGGTGCTTTAGAAATTTGACAGTCTGTTACCTTAATAACGCGCTGTATTTTATCTTGTACAGAATTTTTATACCAATATCCGAAAACAATTAATGCTATCGAAACAACCATAGTCAGAATAAGTATTTTATTATGCAAAGAGCTCTCAATAGTTATCAATAATTAGCTTAATATCTTTTGCCATCTCTCTTGGTTTGTGAGGGGTTGGAAACCCTGCAAAAATTTGACCATCTGGTGATAACAAATAAAGCCAGGCAGTGTGATTGATTGAGTAGCTATTTACGCCGTCTGGCATTACTTGGCCATTAGGAATTAAAACTGTCTTCCCGTCAATTTCAATTGAACGCTCATAGTAAGTACCAAATGGCTTAATCAATCGATCGATTTGACCTTGATCACCAGAAATACCCATAAAGTCTTTATCAAAATAGGTCATGTAAGTTTTAAGCACCTTAGGTGTGTCTCTTTTAGGGTCAAAAGTAATAGCAACAAATTCAGGTGTAGTCTGTAAGCCACTATCCTTTAATATCGTTTTTAGTGATACCATATCCATTAGAATGGTTGGGCATACATCGGGGCAATGTGTATAAATAAAAGTCACTAGCGTCCATTTGTCTTTTAAACGGGCGTTATTATATGGGCTTTCATTGTGATCAATTAATGAAAAAATAGGTAATTTTCTATTTGTATTATGCAGAACATGAGAAACCTTAAGTTGTTTTTTTAAGGATTGATAATTAGTATCAGTATTGATAGAAAACACCGAAACCCCTATTGAAACAATAAAGGCAATAGTGATTAATAAAGTGGTTTTAGACATTAATGCGCATGATGATTGTGATCCATCATTATTTTACCCTTTCTCACAACAGCATGAACCATCTGTGTCGTTCCATTGTCAAACTTTAGGGTGATCATTACTACCTCGCCTTCTTTAGGTACTGTATTTGGTCCAATCAACATAATATGCCAACTTCCAGGCTTTAAGCTCAAACTACCATTAGCATTAATTGGTATAAACTCTTGTTTGGTCATTTTCATTAGGCCATCTTGGTTAGTGGTTCTGTGTAACTCCACGCGCTGGTAGCCTTTTGCATGCGCAGACAGTAATTTAACCGTGACATGAGTATTGTTGCTAATCTGCATAAATAGACCTAACATCGGAGCATTAGGTGGTGCAGATCTAACCCACGGATCGTGTATCACCACACCTGTAGGTTGATGACTCATAGAGTGATTATGCTCCATTGCAGAAGCTGAGTTAAAGCTTGTTATTGCAACAAGCGCTAAAATGGTTGTTTTTATTTTATTAAACATGTATTTTTCCTTAAAGTGAGACCTTTGCATAAATAGGAGTGATTAGAAAAAATCGTTGTAAATTATATATAAAACATTTGAATAAGTGGGGTGATTAGCAAAATTCAATTTTTACCCAATCAGAGCAGATGATAAAATAACGCCATGAAGATAACACTGGATGTTCAAAACCTAGAACAATTAGCCAATATTTGTGGCTCACTAGATAAGCATTTAGAAGTTATCGCTAAAAGTCTTGATGTTGTCATTAATAATAAAGGGGTTGACTTTAGTATTACTGGTAACAGTTCAGCGTTAGCTGCAAAAGTATTAGAAGATTTATTGGTGTTGTCAAGCAAACAAACTATTAAGCTTCATGATTTAGAGATGTGTATCAAGGCTCGAACACAAGATAACTCACCCAATGAATCGGTTAATATTAAAACCAAGCGTAAATTTATTCATGTACGTTCTCTCAATCAACAACTTTACGTTAAAGCTATCCAGGATCAAGACTGCGTCTTTGGCATTGGTCCGGCAGGCACAGGGAAAACCTATCTTGCAGTAGCAAGAGCAGTTGAAGCCTTAGAGAGCTCAGATGTTAGGCGCATCGTTTTAGTGCGTCCTGCGGTTGAAGCAGGTGAAAAACTGGGCTTTTTAGCCCGGTGATTTAACTGAAAAAATCGATCCTTACTTACGCCCTATTTATGATGCTTTATACGAAATGATGGGGTTTGATAAAGTCACCAAACTGTTAGATAAAAATATTATCGAAGTCGCGCCACTTGCTTTTATGCGTGGCCGAACTCTGAACGAAGCTTTTATTATTTTGGATGAAGCTCAAAACACCACCACCGAACAAATGAAGATGTTTTTAACGCGTATGGGTTTTGGTTCAAAGATGGTAATCACTGGCGATGTTACTCAAATTGACATTGCCAGACCAAGCCAGTCAGGATTGTTGCACGCCATGAAGGTGTTAGAAAATGAATCTAGGATTTCATTTTGTCATTTTCATTCTAGAGATGTTGTAAGGCATAAGCTAGTTCAGCGCATTGTGCAAGCTTACGAACTCTTTGAATAATCCGATGAAAATCATTGTTGGTCTTTCTGGTGGGGTTGATTCTTCTGTTGCCACACTCATGTTATTAGAACAAGGCTATGAAGTCGAAGCCTTGTTTATGAAAAACTGGGAAGAGGACGACACCGATGGCGTTTGCACAGCAGAGCAAGATTTATCCGATGCACAAAAAGTGGCTGACAAACTGGGTGTTAAACTTCATACCATTAACTTTTCAGCTGATTATTGGGACGATGTCTTTGATCATTTTCTCAAAGAACACAAAAAAGGTCGCACGCCAAACCCTGATGTTCTGTGCAATCAAAAGATTAAATTTAAGGTTTTCTTAGAGCACGCCCTATCCTTAGGCGCAGACAAAATTGCCACGGGTCATTATGCAAGAATCCATGAAGACAAGGGTATTTACCAATTACAAACTGGGCTTGATAATAACAAAGATCAAAGTTATTTTTTACACTTGCTCAACCAAAATCAACTCTCAAAGAGCTTATTTCCACTCGGTGAAATCAACAAAGATGAGGTGCGACAAATTGCCACAGAAAATGGTTTTGTCACCGCAGATAAAAAAGATTCAACCGGTATTTGCTTTATTGGGGAACGCAATTTTTCAGAATTTTTACAAACCTACTTACCTAAACAAAAAGGCGATATTGTTGATCAAGATGGTCAATTTATCAAGCATCATGAGGGTTTGGCGTTCTATACGATGGGTCAACGCAAAGGCTTAGAGATTGGTGGTGGCTTTAGTAACTCAGGCGAACCTTGGTTTGTCGCGGATAAGCGTATTGATAACAATGAATTAGTGGTTGTACAAGGCGATCATGCCTTGTTGTATCATCATAATTTAAATGCCTCTGACCCACACTGGATCGGAAATCCCCCAATATTACCGTTGGCATGTACCGCCAAAATACGGTATCGTCAACAATCACAACCTTGCCTTGTTCACCCAACTGATAATGGGCAGTTAAAAGTAACTTTTGATCAGCCACAGCGTGCAATCACGCCAGGGCAATCAATCGTTTTTTATGATGATGATATTTGCCTAGGTGGCGCTATTATTGAAAACAGAAACTAGTATATAACAAATAATGGATAAATTAAAACAGCAAACCCTTGCCCTAGCCTCCCTACTGCAAACCACAGCGCTGGTTGATCAGTTAGCCTCTACTGGTACGTGTGACTCCAAAAGCAATGAAGCCAGTTTAAAAAGCCTTACAAGTAAAAGCACCAAGGTTGATGAGGTGTTTTCATCGCCCAAAGACCTCTCTATTGGCCTCAGTGCACTGACTAAAGCTTTTGGAAAAAAGAGTAAATCTATGCAGAATGTTATTTTTTACTCGTTAGCGTTAATCAATCTTGAAAAGAAACTGATGAAAAATAAAGCACTTTTGTCACAGATATCAGGAGAAATTGATTTGATTAAAAAACAAGAATTTTTTGAAATTTCTCACTCTAATTCATTGGCGCGCTTGGCCGAGCTTTATAAAACCACTTTGGGCGAGCTTAATCCAAGAATCATGGTCAGTGGTGAGCAACTTTATTTATCCAATCAACATACCGCCAACCACATTAGAGCACTACTGCTAGCAGGTATTCGAGCGGTTTCTTTATGGAAGTCGCAAGGCGGTAGAACTTGGCAATTATTACTAAATAAGAAAAAGACACTTAAATTAGTAAACACTATGGACTTTTAGCGCTTAAGACTTTATAATTACGCGCTTTACTAACTTCAATTTCTAAATACGATGGCTAATTCAGCAGGTTCAAAAAAGCGCGCAAGACAAGCAGTTAAACGCAACAAACACAATTCACAAATTCGCGCTAAAGTTCGCACTTTCATTAAGAAAGTAGCTTACGCATTAGAAGCTGGCAATAAAAAAGAAGCTCAGGGTGGTTTTGGTGCAATGCAAAAGATGATTGACCAAGCAGTTAGCAAAGGTTTAATGAATAAAAACCAAGCGGCTAGAAAGAAATCTCGCTTTAACGCACAGATTAAAGCACTATAAACTAAAACGTTTACATTGCTATAATAAAGCCCTCAATTGAGGGCTTTTTTTTATGGAGCATATGAAACAGATTAATGAAGAAGATAAGCAACTATTTAGATCAACGGTTGATGCCAGCGCACCGATTGATAAAGATGGTGCTCGCAAAAATAATACATTAAAAAAACCAGCGTTTACCGCATACAGTTATATTGTTGATGCCAACCTCGATGGTTCAGAAGTTATTAGCTATTCAAAGAGTGGTGTTTCAATCAAAGTCATTAAAAAAATGAAACAGGGTAATCTTGATACTATGCCTATTTTAGATTTGCATGGTCAAACAGTGGTTGAGGCTTGCGAATCGTTGTCAGAATTTATGTATCATCACCAATTCGAGGCTTTTATTCAAATCATTCATGGCAAAGGTTATCATTCTGAAAATGGCATGAGTATTTTAAAAACCCAAGTGGTGAGTTTTTTTAAGTCAACACCCTCAGGTGTTGGCCTTTAATTCTTGCCCTGATAAAGACGGTGGTACGGGCGCCGTATTTGCACTACTAAAACAAAACTAACATGTTTAACATTGATGAAATCTACACGGTATCTGACTTTTTATCACTGTGTAATAAAACCATTGAAAACAACATTCCCACTTGCTGGTTACAAGGTGAGATTTCTAATTTATCTCGTCCTACTTCTGGGCATTGGTATTTCTCACTCAAGGATAGTCGTGGGCAAATTCGTTGTGCGCTATTTCGCCTTAACCAGCGCAATATTAAATTCAACCCTGAGAATGGACTAGAAGTATTAGTACGTGCTGCGCCAACCTTATATGAGGCACGAGGTGATTTTCAGCTAATTATTCAACACGTTGAGCCTGTCGGTGTGGGCAACTTACAACTGGCCTTTGAGCAGCTCAAAACCAAACTCAAGGATGAGGGCTTGTTTGATGCTCAGTATAAGAAACCATTGCCCGCTAAAGTTAATACGATCGGTGTTATTTCCTCGTCAAATGGTGCAGTTATTCGCGATATCATTAAGGTGCTAAATAAACGCTATCCATTCGCAGAGGTATTATTGTTTGATACTGTCGTACAAGGTGAAGGTTCAGCAGAAAAAATCGCATACGCAATTGCAGCTGCTGATCAATCTAAGCAATGTGATGTACTCATTGTTGCGCGTGGTGGTGGCTCTTTAGAAGACTTGTGGGCTTTTAACGAAGAAGTACTAGCTAGAGCAATATTCGCTGCTAAAACACCAATTATCAGTGCTGTTGGTCATGAGACTGACACCACGATTGCAGATTTTGTGGCTGACATACGCGCACCAACCCCAAGCGCTGCTGCTATGTTGGCAACACCAGATCGTTTAGAGTTATTGAATAAGTTGAATAAACTAAATAATAACTTAACCCAGCTTAGCTGGCAAGTATTAGAACGATACCAATCCCAACTCCAGCAATTAAGCTTAAGCACCCCAAACTTAACTCGACAACTTAATTTATTTTCACAAAGACTCGATGGCTTAAACACACATCTGAATTATCAGATGAAATCATTAGTGAGTTTAAATCAAAGTAAGATTAGCACTCTGTTTGAGCAATTAAAACAATACTCACCTAGCGCTAAAATTAGCCACAACCAGCAGCTGAATTATTTAGCCAAAACACAACTTAAGCAAAGCATTCAACGGCTTGTTATTCAGCATAAAAATACACTGAATGGCTTGCATGAACGATTAGAAAAATCCATCAACAATACGTTAGATTGGCAAAAAAATAAATTATCCCAACATGCATTAGGACTTAACCATCTATCGCCACTAAATACCTTATCACGTGGTTATAGTATTTCTACCATGCAAGATAATCAAGTGTTGCATTCAACTGCTGACGTTAAAATAGGCGAAACAATGACCACGCTACTTAGTGATGGAAAAATTTATTCCCAGGTTAAAAAAATTGAAAAAACTTAGCTTATTGCTTTTATTTATCCCCGCTATTGTACTGGCCAATATTCTAGTTAAAAATACTGCAATACCCGGTGGTATTGCAGTGATTGATTTTGAAACCAAGCATTCAAATCCAAAGGCGTTTTACAATAATATGCCTTTATACGTACAACACATCAAAGATCAGCGCTGGCAAGTATTGGTCGGTATTCCATTAATGGAAAAGCTCGGAAAAAAAACCATTAAAGTTCAGGATGCATCTACTCGATCATTTGATTTTGAAGTAACGGAACATACCTATACCGAGCAACACATTACCCTTAAAGGTAAAAATAAAAAATACGTCAATCCTAACTTGGCACATATGGATCGCATCAAGTCAGAAAGGCCTGTGCTTTCAAGTGCTAGAAAAATATTTTCTGCTGGTGCTTTTTCTGATGGATTGTTCACGCGCCCAGTTAATGGCGTAACCACCAGCCCTTTTGGGCTTAAGCGTTTTTATAATGGGCAGGCACGTCGACCCCATACTGGGCTAGATTATGCAGGTGATACAGGCACGCCCATCAAAGCCCCTGCAGATGGAAAAGTGATTTTAGCAGGTGATTTTTTCTTTAACGGCAATGCTATTTTTCTAGATCATGGGCAAGGGATGATTAGTGTTTACATCCATATGAATGAGCGTTTGGCTAAACAAGGTCAACAAATCAAACAAGGTGAGGTGATTGGTACCATTGGGCAAACAGGCCGTGCGACGGGTCCACATCTTCATTGGGGGGTTTATCTCAATCAGACTGTGGTTAATCCAAATTTATTAATGGGTAAGGAATTATGAAATCAGATGTGTCTTTATTGCGCAGATTAGGGGCGATTGCCTACGATATTATTCTAGCCTTTTCATTGGCTTTTTTTATTGTTGGTGCCATACTTATTGCATTTTTTGATAAGCAAGCTCAAACTGATTTATTGATGTTTGGTGTTTATTTAATCACCGTTTATTTTTACTTTACTTGGTCATGGGTTAAAGGCAGACAAACGCTGGGCATGAAAACTTGGAAATTCCAAATAGGGCAAAGTAATGGAGATAACATCACGCACAAACAAGCTTTTGTTCGATTTACACTAGCTACAATATCATTTGCAGTCGTTGGGCTTGGATTTGTTTATCAATTATTCAACAAAGATAATCTTGCATGGCACGACAAACATTCTAAAACACGACTGATAAAAAATTGATTGGTATCAATTTGGCTTTATAAAAACCTGTGCTATAATGCCCTTATTATTTAATACAAAGAGGAGATAAAAAATGAGTTCAACTGTTGATAATAGCGCCAAAAGAGGTCATATTTTATTATTAAGCACCATGGTTGTCACCTTGGTCGCACCACTGGCTTTAATCATACTTTCTTATATGGAGATTATTTCCGGCACTGCGCAGTATATTGCAGCATTTGGCGTAATCGCTTCTTTTATCTATATTATTGGTGGTGGTTTCTTAATGGCGTTTCAAGATAAAAAAGACGGTGAAATGCTTGCTGATGGCTAAACCTTAGTCACATTAAAATTGAGAAAACAAACAGCAAGAAATCCCAGCAAGGGGAATACAAAAAAGCCAAATCCAGTATTTGGCTTTTTTTATCAATATTGGATTACCATTATTTTGATTGTAGTTCTAGCCACTTTGATACGTCAAAATTTTTTCATTAATCAGTTTCCAACTTCTTTAACCAACAAACAAGACAGTATTAACCAACGCATCCAAGCTAACCAAACACTGGATAAACAAAACACCGTAAAGCGAACTGAACTTAAAGCAGAAACCGCGGCTAATATGGAGATTTTAGAATCTCAAGCACGCTATCGATTTGGACTAATAAAAAAGGGTGAAATTTACTACCAAATTACGCCGCAAAATCCTTGATCATAGCTTGGGTATAATAAACCCATCTTTTTATTACTTGTCTTTTAATGTCGATTGATCAACACTTTTTAATTGTGCCTGCTAGTGGTGTTGGATCACGTATCGGGGGTGGTATTCCTAAACAATATCTAAAGCTAAACAACGGCTTGAGTGTACTCGATCAAACCTTAAAAACTTTACTGAGCATTCATCAAATCAAAGGGTGTGTGGTTGCCATTGCTAAAAACGACAATCACTTCGAACAATCAGAATTTTTCAATCATTCAAAATTACTCGCCACAGCAATTGGCGGTAAAGAGCGTTTTCATTCAGTGATCTCAGCTTTAAACACACTCAGGCCTTTTGCCAATGATAATGATTGGGTGTTGGTCCATGATGCAGCAAGGCCCTGCGTAAAAACCACTGATGTGATTAACTTAATCGAACAGCTTAAAGACCATTCAACGGGCGGATTGCTAGCCACTCGAGTAGTTGATACCATCAAACAAGCTGACAATATTCAGGTTGAAGCAACCCTAGATAGGTCTAATCTTTGGCAGGCGCAAACACCCCAAATGTATCGATTTGGTGTATTATCAAAAGCCTTGGATAATATCATGAAAAATAATTTAAATATTACCGATGAAGCCAGTAGTATTGAAGCTTTTGGACTTCAGTCTATATTGATTGAAGGTAGTAAGAGTAACCTTAAAATTACCACGCCAGAAGACTTAGATTTGGCTAACTTTTATTTAGAATCAAACAATTAAATGAACATTAAAACTGGACTTGGGCAAGATTCTCACGCATTTGATGTCACTAATAGCAAGTTGCTTATTTTGGGTGGTATTGAATTTGATCACCCACAAGGTTTACGTGGAAACAGCGATGCCGACGTGATCTTGCACTCACTCACCAATGCCATCTCTTCTATCACTGGGAAAAATATTTTAGGCGCTAAAGCAGATGCACTTTGCCAACAAGGAATAACGGATAGTACTGAATATTTAAAGTTAGCATTGAATAATCTTGACGATTGGCATATTGAACACATTGCTATTTCAATTGAATGTTTAACCCCTAAAATTTCACCAAAAATAGAAGCGCTAAAAACCAATATCGCAAAATTAATGAATACTCAAATTAGTAACATTGGCATTACCGCTACCACAGGTGAAGGATTAACCGCTTTTGGTCGTGGCGAAGGCATTCAAGTATTAAGCATTATCACTGTTTCAAAAGCGTGAATAGCTTACATTCAGTCTCTAACTCTAGAATTCAAAAAATTCACTTTATCGGTATTGGTGGCTCAGGTATGAGTGGTATTGCTGAAGTTTTACATAACCTTGGGTACCAAATTTCAGGCTCTGACATTCATGAAAATAAAGCAACACGTCGATTGCAAAACTTAGGCTGTGCCATTAGTTACAAACATTCGGCTGATCAAGTTGTTACTGCGCAAGCTGTGGTTGTATCTAGTGCTATTAGTGATAACAATCCAGAATTAATCAAAGCGCATGAGCTTAATATTCCAACCGTACCAAGGGCGGAGATGCTGGCTGAAATTATGCGTTTTCGATTTGGTATTGCAGTAGCTGGAACCCACGGAAAAACCACCACGACCAGTCTAATTACCCACATACTGAATATTGCTAAACTAGACCCAACTTATATTATTGGTGGAATCTTAAACTCAAGCGGCATCAATGCAAAGCTTGGTGAAAGTGACTATTTGGTCGCTGAAGCGGATGAATCTGACGCTTCATTTTTGCATTTACAGCCTATGCTTAGTGTCATTACCAATATTGACCAAGATCACATGGCCACCTATGACAATGACTATCATAAGCTCACTGACGCCTTTGTAAGCTTCACCTCTAATTTGCCTTTTTATGGTGCCTGCATATTGTGTGCGGACGATACTGGTGTTCAAGACATACTTAGTGATATTCATCGACCTTTGGTTACTTATGGGCTTAATGAAGGATCTGATGTACAGGCCACGAATATCACTCAACAAAATCGACAAATGCATTTCGATGTTGTCTGTAAAAAATACGATCAATCATTCTGTGTTGAGTTAAATCTTATTGGTAAACACAACATCTTAAACACCTTGGCTGCAATTGGCGTGGCTTGTGAATTAGACATTGGTGTTGATATTATTCAAAGCGCGTTAAAAACTTTTTCTGGTGTTGCAAGGCGGCTTGATTATCACGGCACACTTAATATTGCCGAGCAGTCAGTCGCTTTATTTGATGACTACGGTCATCATCCTAATGAAATTAATGCAGTTTTCGAAAGCCTATATAACACCTATCAAGATCGACGCTTAGTTGTCATCTTTCAGCCGCATCGTTACTCGCGTACCAGAGACTTATTTGATGATTTTGCTCGCGCCCTATCCAAAGCGGACGCCCTTATTCTGCTAGACATCTATCCTGCTAGCGAACAACCGATAGCTCATATTAACTCTGGCACATTGGCAGATGCAATTCGTCAACGTTCATCACTCGATCCAGTCGTTATCAAAAATACTGATGAAGTTTTAAAAGTACTGCCAAATATCATTCAGAACAACGATGTTGTTTTGACACTAGGTGCTGGTGATATTCATACCTTATCTGCTTTACTCACACAGGAATATGCTGACTCATAATCAACCGATGGGCAAATATTGCTCGTTTCGAACAGGTGGTTTAGCACAAGATTTTTTTATTCCCAACACTTTTAAACGAGTTATCTGAATTTTTAAAAAATAATAAAAAACCTATTTTAATACTAGGTTTGGGTAGTAACTTATTGGTGCGTGATCAAGGATTTGATGGGGTTGTTATTAAGCTTAAACACTTTAACCAATTAGAAATTAACAATCAAACTGTGACTACTGGTGCAGGCACAACACTGGCAAAACTTTCTCGATTTTGCGGATCTCAAGCATTAAACGGTGCTGAATTTTTAAGCGCCATTCCCGGTAATGTTGGGGGTGCGTTGGCAATGAATGCAGGTGCATTTGGTAGTGAAATTTGGCAATTTGTTAGTTCTGTTACCACCATCAATACTCAAGGCATGGTGTTTGAAAGAAGTCCTACAGATTTTGATATCTCTTATCGACAAGTGTTGGCCAATAATAACAATGAATACTTTATTGCTGCCCGTTTTAAATTTGACCAAATCGAAAAACAAGAAGATATCAAAGCACTATTAGAACAGCGCAATACCTCACAACCAATTGGTGAGGCTAATTGTGGTAGTGTATTTAAAAACCCAAAAACCATCATGCCGCCCAACTGATTGAAGACAGTAACTTAAAAGGTTTTTGTATTGGGGGTGCTTGTGTTTCTGATAAGCATGCTAATTTTATTGTTAATCAAAACAAAGCCTCAGCAGCTGATATCGAAAAGTTAATATTGCACATTCAACAAACCGTAAAATCTAAGTTTGATATTGACTTAGAAACAGAGGTGGTGATTATATGATTGCGGTACTTATGGGTGGTAACTCCGCAGAACGTGCAATCTCACTTAACAGTGGCGAGGCCGTTTATCAAGCGTTAAAAAATCAGAATATTGAATGCTTTACGTTCGATTGGGAAGGTGATAACCTTGATGAGTTATGGTCTCAATCTTTTGACAAGGCTTTTATTGTATTACACGGTCGTGGTGGCGAAGATGGCACTATTCAGCAACAATTAGAGCAACGTAATATTGCTTATACAGGAACCAACTCTAGTGCTTCTGAACAATGCATGAATAAAGCCACAACAAAATCCATCTGGGCTCAACACGATTTACCACTAGCACCCTCAGTTTTAGCCAATATTGATGGGTCTATACCCATCATTGGTTTTCCACTACCTTGGGCAGTAAAGCCAATTTTAGAAGGCTCTAGTATCGGTATTAGCAAAGTAACCCATGCTCAAGAATTAGATAAAGCGCTTGCATTGGCTTGGCAGCATGATGACCAAGCACTGATTGAGCAGTGGATTGAAGGTGGGGAATATACAGTATCTATTCTGGGTGGAAAAACTCTACCCGTTATTCAAATTATTGCTGACCATGGGTTTTATGATTATGAATCTAAATACCATTCAGATGAAACACAATATTTATGCCCGTGCGGCTTACCAAATACACTTGAACAAGAACTACAATCTATTGCCTTAGACGCTTTTAATATCATGGGTGCAAAAACCTGGGGTCGGGTTGATTTTATCCTCGATAAAAATCAAAAACCTTGCCTATTAGAAATCAATACTGTACCTGGCATGACCTCGCACTCTTTGGTACCTATGGCTGCAAAAGCAATAGGATTAAGCTTTGATGAACTGGTTTTAACAATTCTCAATGATTAGAAAACGCAACACTCGATACAATAAACGTAAAAAATCACTCGGGAAATTACTCCTCCCTATAGCTAAGGCTCTGCCTTTTTTTGCAATGCTGGCCTTTATTACTTGGCGTATTTTAGAGTCTAAACCAACCGAATTTTTAAAAGCAGAAGTTCATTGGGAAATTGATGATTTTTTACCTATTGATCAAGCAGTTTTAGCAGATAAAATACAACCACTCATTCAAGACAAGTATCAACTCAATTTACACGAAATCAAGCAAACATTAGAATCTGAGCCTTGGGTGGCTGCTGCACATGTTGAGCGCCTGTTTTGGAATTCAATCCAAGTCAATATTGAATCACAAGACATCGCCATGCGCTGGGAAAACACCAATTGCAAGACTAAAAATAAGATTGATTGTATGGGCTATATATCAAGTGCAGGCGACTTATTTATTCCAAAAATAATCATCTCATCAGATGCAGTTTTAGCGCGATCAGAAGCAAATCAAACAAAGATTATTGAACTCTACACAGATTACCAAGATTACCGAATACTATCTGGAGATATGATTATTAGCTCTTTCTCTAGAACGAATATTGATCAACTTACCTTTGAGCCTAATGTTAAAGTGATTTTAGGTTATCAACAACAAGAACAACGATTAGAGCGTTTTATAAAGGCCTATTCTGAATTAAAACCTTCAAAAAAAGTCAAACAAATTATATTTGATATGCGTTATCCTAAAGGTCTTACGCTGAGTTATTAGTTTGAATCAACTGATAACATAATGCTAAGGTGACTAATGTCCAATAAAATACCACTACCTTAGCCACCCATTCCAATATTGGCCCAAGTCCAACAATATTGGCCAGTGCAGCAAATAACATGCCGACTAATGCAGGCAAAATTGCTTGCAAAAAAAACAAATTCATGTGTGTTGTAAATGATAAATTCCATTTATATTTTGAGGGCTGATCAATCGCAATACCAACAAAATTTAGGGTGATTGGAATAATTAAGAAATATACGATCAGTTGCAACAAAGGCATTCCGGTAATCATCACTGGAATGACAGTAACTAGACCAACAAAAAGCGTTAAACCGATAAATCGAATAATTTTATTCACATCTAGAACCGGCATAAAACCGCCGGCTGATTGCTCGCCTAACATCACTAAACGATACATATTGATTGACAACGTAATATAGCCATAAAAAAACAAGATAAGATAGATCATCATGTTGTCAGGTAATTGAACGTTCAGCAATTCACCCCCACTAAATACCTGTTCCATTAATCCCAACAACTCTGGCACAATCATTAAAAATGGCGAGGAGATTATCAATGGAAAAATAGAAATCTCGATAATTTTTTTCCAGTGCGTTAGCGCAAAGGCAAAGCCGGCTAAAAATATTTTATTAATGGGTAATGCATTCATGGTCTTATTTCATTTTAGAATTAACAACGTTAACAATAATTTTAAGTTTTTGCCCTATTTGTAGAGGCTTTGCACTGTCTAATTGATTCCATAATTTAAGGTCTTTAACACGCACCTTAAATTTTCTAGCAATGGTGGACAGATTATCGCCACTTTTCACTCGATAAGTCACCTTTCTGTTGATATCAATCCCTACGCTAGTAATCTTAGATAAGTCCTTATTTTTAGTAGCTTTAGTTTGCCATATAATCAATTTTTTACCAATAGACAAAGGCTTAGCATGAGTTAGGTGATTCCACTTAACAAGGCTTTTAATTTTAACATTGTATTGCTTAGCAACCTTCCACAAGCTGTCACCCTTAGCCACTGTGTGAATTATTTTAACACCTGCTTTCTTGGAATTTAGCCGACGTTTTTCACGCTCATTTTCAGAGAGTACGTAGTCATTATCAGCACGTTGCGCAAGTGGCACAATCAAATAATCACCCACTTTAATCAAATCACCATCCATCTTATTAATGCTTTTAATCTGGCTTAATGTGGTTTTAAATTTATGCGCTAAAAAACTGAGACTCTCACCAGGGGCTACTTTATGTCGTAACCAGCGCACTCGAGCGTTTTTTGGATGACTGTTTAAATTTCTCTCAAAAATTTTAGCTTTATCGATTGGCAATAAAATAACATAAGGTGGATTGCTTGGTGTTGCCCAGCGTTTCAATCCAGGATTAAGCGTATAAATATCATCCAGACTAATATCCGCCCACTGAGCAATGGTATCCAAATCGAATTGCGAATCCAGTGTTACTGCTTGTAATTGTGGCTTATTATCCACGGGTGTAGTGGTTTGACCATAGCGTTCAGGGTGTTTGATTAATTCTGCCACTGCTAATAATCTAGGCACATAACCTCTGGTTTCAGCTGGTAAATCCAAATGCCAAAAATCAGCCTTTTTACCTAACCGTTTATTTTTTCGTATGGCTTTTTGTACACGACCAGGGCCAGAATTATAAGCAGCAATGGCCAATAAATAATCACCCTTAAAGAGTTTGCTTAGATTCTTTAAATACTTAACCGCCGCTTTGGTTGACGCCAACACATCACGCCTACCGTCATACCACCAGTCTTCTTTTAAACCGTAAAGTTTTCCAGTAGAGGGGATAAACTGCCAAAGCCCCGAGGCAGTACCATGTGAGTAGGAAAATGGATAGTATGCCGATTCTACAATGGGTAACAAGGCAATTTCAATCGGCAATCCAGCTTTTTCAACTTCTTGCGTTATTAAATAAAGATACGGCTTAGCACGCTTAGTAACGCGTGTTAAATAATCAGGATTTTTCTTAAACCAGTCAATGTGCCAAAACAACTTCTGTTGATCGGGCGCACTTAATATATGACGACTAGAAATGTATTGCCATAAATCTGCTTCTACAATGGCTGGCTTGACTTGTACCGATTGAACTGGATTTGTTATCGACTCAGGGCTAGTACTGGCTATATTTTTTTTAACACCCTCTTGTGAGGCATTTACACCTCCTTGCGAGGTGCAAGCACTAAGAAAGAAAAATGATAAATATAAAAATCGTTTAATCAATGTTTTGTTTTGCTTGAGCATTGGGGTGAAGCCGGTGCACCATTTTTCATTAACCATTCATCAGGTGTATAAGTGTGCATTGCTAAAGCATGAATATGACTCAGCTCTTCTTTAAATAACTGATTAATAAAACGATGACGGTCAATTAACTTAAGGTCGACAAAATAATGACTCACCACCACCAACTTAAAATGTGACTCTGTTGCAGGGCCAGAGTGATTAGCTGATTCGTTAATTACCTCAAGGTGGGTTGGATTAAGCGCTGTTGTTAGTTGTTCAGTTAAATGTTGTTGCATTGGTGGGAATACATCGCTCATTATTTTTTTCCAGTAAAGGCAAAGACAAAAGCATCCGAAAAGAAGTTGTCTTTAATCATACCTTGTTCAACAAAGGTTTTGGCAGCAGCTTTAACCATCGCTGGAGGGCCACAAGCATAAACTTCATAGCCGGTAAGGTCGTCAAAATCTTCCAACACGCTTGCATGTACAAAACCCGTTCTGCCTTGCCACGCTTCGTTAGCTTCGGACAAAACAGGAATAAAATGAATATTGTCATGCTCATCCGCCCACTGCTGAGGTAGATCCATATATAAATCAACCTCATCTCTCACACCCCAATATAAGTAAATTTGACGATTAAGCTTGGTGGCAATTGCATGTTCGACAATCGATTTAATAGGGCCTAAACCCGTACCACCTGCTACCAAAATAACCGGTTTTTTACTTTCTTCTCTAAAGAAGAAATCACCTTTAGGGCCTTCGATTCGAAGTAATGATTTTTCTTCTAATTCATTAAAAACAAAATTGGTAAACTTGCCGTTTTCTATTTGACGCACGTGTAATTCAATCAAGCTAGAATTTGTTGGTGCATTGGCAATTGAGAACGCACGAGGTTCAAAATTAGGGTGAATCAAATCAACATATTGGCCGGCCAAATATTGCAATGATTCAGAACCAGGAATTTTTAAAAATATTTGAGTAACATCGTGGTTTAAACGCTCAATACTCTCTACCTTACAAGGCAGACTCCTAACTTCGATATCAGCAACACTGTCTAGTTCATTGATCACAAGTGAGATGTCAGACTTGGCTCTACATTGGCATAATAACGCCATACCTTCAGCCACTTCTTCTGATGTGATGCCGTTAGGAATATCGCCCTCATAGCCCACTTCGCCTTCAATAATCGTGGCTTTACATTTACCACAAAAGCCTTTTTGACAGCCATAAGGGAAATTCAAACCATGAATGAGTGCATCGTCCAAAATAGCGCTATCGCCATCGCTTCTAAAAACTTTACCGCTGACTTGATTTTCAATTGTAAACATGCGTTTATATCTAATAATTTAAGTGCTGACATTATAATGTAGGTTATATATCTTAATGCTTAGTAATTTAAAGCCTTTATGACACAATTAACCAACAAGACTGTTGTATTTTTAATGGGGCCTACCGCCTCAGGAAAAACTGATCTAGCAATTCAATTAGCACAACAATTCAAAGTGAGAATTATCAGCGTTGATTCCGCACTTATTTACAAAGGCATGGATATTGGTACTGCCAAGCCTGATGCAGAGACATTAACAACTTACCCACACCACTTGATTGATATTTGTGAACCAGATCAAGCTTATTCTGCTTATGATTTTTCTCAAGATGCCAAACAACAAATACAAGCTGCTTTTGAAAATAATGAAACACCTGTTTTAGTCGGTGGTACTTCGTTCTACTTCAATGCACTTGAGCACGGTTTGTCTAACTTGCCAGAATCTACAGTTGAGTCAAGAAATAAATACAATCAATTATTAAAAGAAAAAGGATCTGCCGCATTACACGATGACCTAAATAAAATCGACCCAAAAACTGCACAAAGAATTCATCCGAATGACGCTCAACGCGTTACACGTGCACTAGAAGTGTTTGATTTAAGTGGAAAAACACTAAGCGACCTGCAAGGCAACAAAAAACCAGGCATTGATTATCCAATCAAAAAAATTATTCTCATGCCACCACGTAGCGAACTACATCAACGAATTGAGAAGCGTTTTTTATCAATGATGGATGAGGGGTTTTTATCTGAGGTTGAGCAGCTTAAGCAAAACCCAAATCTTCATGAAGATTTACCTTCAATTCGTTGTGTCGGTTACCGACAGGCTTGGCAACATTTAAAGGGAGATATCGATCAAGAAACTATGATTGAGCTAGCTATTATCGCCACACGTCAATTATGCAAACGTCAAAGCACTTGGTTAAAGAGTGAAACCGATGCGTTAATTTTAGAAACGATTGACGTCGAATCAGTCGTAAACTTTATCCAGCAATAGCTTGTTTAAACGCCCTACCTCGGTCTTCAAAATTATCAAACATATCAAAACTCGCACAAGCGGGAGATAACACCACCACGCCATCATTTAACATATCACTTGCCAAACTAACCGCTTCATCCATTGAATCAGCATAGCTAACACTAGATTTTTTAATACCCATTCCAAGTGCTTGTGCACTCTGCCCAATCAGCACCACACTGGACACGTCTTGATCAATCAATTCAAGCAGTTCAGAATAATCCTCTTGCTTAGCAATGCCACCTGCAATGAGGACAATATTTTCATGTCGATCAATCAGTGCATTTAATGCCTTAATGGTAGAAACCACATTGGTCGCTTTTGAATCATTGTAATAATCAACTCCTTGTTTTTTAACTACCCACTCAAGACGATGTTCAAGTCCTTTAAAACTCTTAACACTTTCAACCATCAAGTCAGTATTCAATCCAATCTGATCACCCAAGGCGAGTGTTGCCAACACGTTGGTTACGTTGTGTTCGCCAATCAATTGCATATCGCCCACATACATCAATACATCATCGCCTTTTAAAAAATAACAACTGTCATGACAAGTCACCGTACCAAAGTCAGTGGATTGTTTTGGCATGTCCACACCAAAATGCTTAGCCGATCCTTTTTTAGGGACTAGTGACTCATCAATATTCACCACCAAATGTTGGCAATGTTGATACAAGCTTAACTTTGAATCTATATATTCATCGAAACTTGCGTATCGATCAAGATGATCTGGGGTGATATTTAGCACGACACCGGCCAATAAGTTTAAGTTCTGCGTGTAATCCAGCTGATAACTTGATAATTCCAATACGTAGTACTCAATATCATCATCCAAGCAATCAAGTGCAGGTTTACCAATATTACCGCCAATGGCTACTTTTTTGCCTTCATTAGTAATCATCTCGCCCAACAACTGAGTCACTGTCGATTTTCCATTCGAGCCAGTAATGCCAATAATCGGCGCTGCGGCATAGCGCGAAAATAACTCAATATCACTGGTCACTGGGATACCTCTTTCTCTGGCCCACACAACAATTGCTTGTGTTTGTGCAATACCAGGGCTAATAAACACTTCATCAATGTCATTCAATAACGTTGGCATCCAATCGCCCAATATAGGTTCAGAACCTAGCGATTCTGCCAAATAATCAGACAAAAAGGGTGGCTGAATTCGACTGTCAGCCAGTCGATAAGCAATATGTTGTTTTGACAAGAAGCGAGCAATGGACAAACCCGTATCACCAAGACCTAAAACCAGTTTCATACTTTTATTTAATTTTCGGTATAAAATAGCAGTATTTTACACTTTTAATTTATAGGAATAAATCATGAACACATTTTCAACAACAACTGCCATTGGCAACATCAAAGTTAAAAATAAGGTTTTATCCGACACCATGAAATTATTGTCTTACACGCTGGTGTTTGGCGGTCTAGCATCTTGGTTCTCAATCGTTTCAGGTGCCGGATTTGGCTCAGCAATAGTCAGCTCAATCGCTGCTATCGCGGTTATTTGGTTTGTTCTACCTAAGACACAAAACAGTAACAGCGGCATATTAACCGCTTTTGCCATTGCTGGCTTACTTGGCTATTCAATTGGACCTATGCTAACTTATTATTTAGCCATGCCAAATGGTGCAGACTTAGTGTTTCAAGCCTTAACAGGTACGGGCGTTTCGTTTTTTGCCATTAGTTTTTACGCACAAAACACCAAAAAAGATTTTAGCTTTTTGAATGGCATGATCTTTTTTGCTATGATTGGCATTATTGTTTTATCAATTATTAATTTCTTCTTTATTGAATCAACAGGTTTTAGCTTGTTTATGTCATTCGCAATTGTATTGATCATGGGTGCTTATATGTTGAGCCAAATGTCATCTATTATCAATGGTGGTGAAACTAACTACATCGTAGCAACCGTTGGCTTGTACTTAGCACTACACAATATGTTTACTAGCCTATTACATATCTTGGGTGCTTTTTCTGGCGACGACTAGTAGCTTAACTAACCATACAAAGTAATGATCGATAGCGAAGGTTATAGGGCCAATGTTGGCATTGTTATTACCAATGACAAACAACAAATTCTCTTAGCCAAACGATACCAACAAGATTCTTGGCAGCTACCTCAGGGTGGTATTGACAAAAACGAAACAGAGCTTCAGGCTTTATTTCGTGAGCTTAATGAAGAAGTGGGCTTGTCTACTGAGCATGTCGAAGTGATTGCTAAAACACCAAAATGGCTACGCTACGATCTGCCTGATTATCACATTCGACGCAAACAAAAACCCATTTGCATCGGCCAAAAACAAGTGTGGTTCTTACTAAAACTCACCTGTGATGAAAGCAACATCAAACTTGATACCCATTCTGATATCGAATTTGATGATTGGGCGTGGGTGGATTATTGGCATCCCATCGAAGAAGTGATTGATTTTAAAAAACCCGTTTATGAAGACATGCTCAAAGCACTAGCACCTGTGCTATTTGATAACCAACACAAGATCCCATCACAGTACTCTCGCCCACTAAAATGTGTGGCAATTACACTCAGCTAATAAACACTCATAAGCTACCTTGTATCAAGCCCCTATTGGTATAATTTGAGGCTTTATTCATTCATAGACAGGATTTAATACTCGTGAATATCGGAATTTTAGGCTTAGGCACCGTTGGTGGTGGCGTTGTAAACGTTCTTAACAAAAATCAAAGCGAAATTGCTCGTCGTAGTGGCGCAAGTATTCAAGTCACACACGCTGCCGTTAGGGATATTAATCAAGACAGAATTTGCCCAACTGATGATCTTCAGCTTACTCAAGACCCTTTTGAGATTGTTAACAATACCAATATTGATATTGTGTTAGAACTGATGGGTGGCACAGGCTTAGCCAAAGAGTTGGTTGAAACTGCAATTAAAAATGGTAAGCATGTGATTACCGCCAATAAAGCCTTGATTGCCACTCACGGCAATGAATTGCTCGCACTTGCAAAAGATAACAACGTGCATTTATTATTTGAAGCAGCTGTGGCTGGCGGTATCCCAATCTTAAAATCATTAGAGCAAGGTTTAAGCGCTAATAAGATTGAGATGCTGGCTGGTATTATTAACGGCACCGGTAACTTTATCCTGACAGAAATGCGTGATAAAGGCAGAGACTTTGCTGACGTGTTAAAAGAAGCGCAAGCACTCGGTTATGCTGAAGCGGATCCAACTTTTGACGTAGAAGGTATTGATGCAGCACACAAATTAGCAATCCTAGCTTCTATTGCCTTTGGTTGCGAATTACAGTTTGACAAAGTATCAACCGAAGGTATTAGTAAAATCGAAGGCGAAGATGTCACTTTTGCTACCGAGTTGGGATATTCAATCAAACACTTAGGTATTGCCAAGCAAATTGATGGAAAAATGCAGATGCGCGTACACCCAACTTTAATTCCAAAGACACGTCTACTGGCTAATGTAGATGGTGTGATGAATGCAGTCTTGGTTAAAGGCAATGCCGTTGGTCCAACCCTTTACTATGGCGCAGGTGCGGGTGATGAAGCTACGGCCAGCGCAGTGATTGCTGATTTGGTTGATATTATTAAAGGCACGGTGAGTGATGATATTCTTGGCTGGCAGTCTTTTGAAACAATGCCACACCAAACAGTGGATGAGATTGAAAGTATTTTTTACTTACGCTTATTAGCCACTGATAAACCTGGTGTATTAGCTGATATTACGACAGTTTTTGCCAAGCATAACATCAGTGTTGAAGCAGTGATTCAAAAACAAATTGATGCACAAAATAACGCTCACATTGCGATTATCACCAACCAAGTCAAAACAGGTGAGATCAATGCGGCTGTTAATGAGATTCAAAAAAATGATTTCATCCAAGAAACTGTTAAAATCATTCATGTAGAAACACTGGATTAATATTAAGGATTAATAAAATACTATGAGATATACCGGACTAATTGAAAACTATAGAGATAGATTACCTGTAGATGACTCAACCCACCTAATCAGTTTGGGTGAAGGTAATACACCACTCATTCGTTTAGAGAATATTCCTGCGACCTTAGGCAAGGATGTTGATATCTATGTTAAATACGAAGGTCTAAATCCAACGGGTTCATTTAAAGATCGTGGTATGACCATGGCAGTGACTAAAGCCGTAGAATCTGGTTCTAAAGCGATTATTTGCGCCTCAACGGGCAATACTTCTGCTTCGGCGGCAGCTTATGCTGCGCGCGCTGGCATTAAAGCTTTTGTGCTGATTCCAGAGGGAAAAATTGCCCTAGGGAAATTAGCGCAAGCGATGATTCATGGTGCTATTATTATCCAGATCAAAGGCAACTTTGACGATGGTATGCGCTTAGTCAAAGAAGTGGCTGATCACGCGCCTGTATCAATTGTCAACTCAATCAACCCTTATCGCTTACAAGGGCAAAAAACTGCCGCTTTTGAAATTATTGAAGAGCTTGGTGACGCACCAGATTATCATTGCTTGCCGGTTGGTAATGCAGGCAACATTTCAGCGCATTGGATGGGCTACAAAGAATATTTTGACGATGGAAAAGCGACCAACAAACCAAAAATGGTAGGCTACCAAGCGGCAGGTGCAGCGCCATTTATTAAGGGTGAGATGATAGATGAGCCAGAAACAATTGCCACGGCGATTCGTATTGGTCATCCACAAAGTTGGGATTTAGCACACACCGTTGAAAAAGAATCAAACGGCTGGTTTGACGCATTGACCGATAAAGAAATTCTAGCGGCACAAAAATTACTCACTGAAAAAGAAGGTATTTTCTGCGAGCCGGCATCAGCAACATCACTTGCTGGTGCAATGCGTGACATTAAAAGCGGCAAGATTCCTGAAGGATCTAAAATTGTTTGTACACTAACCGGTCACGGATTGAAAGACCCTGATACTGCTATCGCACAATGCAAAGATGCAATGATTAATATCAATCCAGTCATGGATGAGGTGCGAGACGCCATACTAGACAACATGTAATCTGGATAATATTTTTATTCAGGTTTGAATAAAAATGAAAAACTATGAATAAAAATAATTATCCAACCATTGATCAAACGATTGGCAACACGCCACTGGTACGACTACAGCGGTTAAACCCTAATCCTTCGAACATTATCCTGCTTAAACTTGAGGGCAACAACCCTGCTGGCTCAGTCAAAGATCGTGCCGCTTTTAACATGATTACCCAAGCTGAATTACGCGGTGAAATCAGTCCTGGAGATACTCTAGTTGAGGCCACCAGTGGCAACACCGGTATTGCATTGGCAATGGTGGCAGCGATTAAAGGCTATCAAATGATTTTAATCATGCCTGATAATCTTTCACAAGAAAGACGTGATGCTATGACAGCCTATGGTGCAGAGCTAATCTTGGTCACTGAAGATGAAGGCATGGAAGGTGCACGTGATTTGGCCGAACAAATGGAAAAAGAAGGTAAAGGAAAACAGCTCAATCAATTTTCCAATCAAGACAACACCAATGCCCATATCAACACAACCGCAGAAGAGATATGGAAAGACACCAATGGTGAAATTACTCATTTCGTTTCAGCCATGGGTACTACTGGTACTATCATGGGAGTTTCTACTAGCCTAAAAACAAAGAACCCAGACATTCAAATCATTGGCATACAACCCGAAGATGGCGCTCAAATTGCTGGTATTCGTCGCTGGCCAGAAGAATACTTACCTAAAATTTTTGACGCCTCCAAAGTAGACTCAACCATTGACGTGTCTCAAGCCGTTGCCGAACAAACCATGCGTGAACTGGCAACACAAGAAGGGATTTTTGCAGGTGTATCAAGTGGTGGTGGTGTTGCCGTAGCAATGGAATTATCAAAAAAATTGGATAACGCCACCATCGTAACCATTGTTTGCGATCGAGGTGACCGATATCTTTCAACAGGATTGTTTACCGCTAAGTTATAAATGCGTCGATACCTCTCTCATCAATTTCCCAATGAGATTAAAACTTACGCATCACTCTTACTAGCCAGCATCGCCTCTGTGATTGTCATTACTTTCTTCTTAGAGGTAAGTGATTATGCACAACATAGTTTTAAAAACTTAATCGGTGCCAATCCTTATTTAAGCTTTATTATTACACCAATTGTTTTTGTAGGCATTGTTTATGTTGCAAAATATTATTGCCATTATGTACAAGGCAGTGGCATACCGCAACTCATTGCTGCGACTGATTCTCGTAATAAAAGTATTCGTGAACAGTTACTCTCATTTCGAATCGCCTTAGGCAAGATTGGCTTTATTTTTCTAGGAATGCTGGGCGGTGCACCGATTGGTATTGAAGGCCCTAGCATTCATATTGGTGGTTCTATTTTTTATGGCTTTAATCGATTCATCAAACTTAATCGTAAGTTTTTAATTCATGCTTTAATTGCGATTGGTGGTAGTGCTGGGCTGATTGTTGCCTTTAATGCGCCGATTGCGGGGTTCTTATTTGCTTATGAAGAGATTGGCCGAAAAACTAAAAAAACAAGCTTTAATACTGATTGCTATTATGAGTGGCATTGTCTATCTATTTCGCCATTATGTATCGTGGTGATGCAAATTATCTAACCAACCTTTCTACTTATTCACTCGAGCTAATGTTAGTTTGGCAGTTATTACCCTTGGCTATTTTAGCGGGCGTACTGGGCGGATTATTTTCAAAATCTACCTTATTCCTTATCAACAAATTTATTACTCACAGCAAACTTAAAGTCATCATCATCGCTGTGGTTCTTGGGTTTATTGTCGCCAGCTTTTAATTACTTATCTACTGGTCAAGTTGCAGGATCTGGCAAAGATGAAGTGTTGTTAATGCTGGGTGGTACAAGTTTGGGCTTAGATTTTGTTGCCATGAAATACTTTGCTACGCTTACTTCAC